>BNJS01004006.1_pt1 | contig 178947 bp, 250 predicted proteins | sample 8540461 | NCBI WGS metagenome assembly BNJS01 (sample SAMD00202454, study PRJDB9452) | human saliva metagenome | isolation source: human saliva | place: Japan
CCGATGCTGCTGCAGTGGATTGTCTACCATAATATCGTTCACGATAAACCGTGAAACCGCCACTGTCGTATCGGGGCCACCTGCCTCATTCACGGCGATGATTGATTTGGATCTTCCTTCAATCTGACCCACATCGCGCTAAAGGGAATACAACGATTCCTCTAGTACATGCAACGAGCACACGAACATTCCTATTTTAGCTCATATTCGCCCTCTGAATCACTTTTGAAAATAAGACGCGGCGTCTTATTAACAATCTATAATATAAATGAATTACTCCAACCAGATTCTTCTCTTCCGCTCTTCTACGTGTGTCTTCTTTATAGCTTTTTTTCTTCAGTGGCTGCTTTTTCTTCACATTTATCTTCTTGGCAGTCTTCTTTTGCAGGCTTCTTGCTTATAGCAGCGTTTTCCTTAACGAATGCATAAGCCTTTCGTGCGTGTCACCTTCAACATATCAACATGATATGTACACATACCGCTTTGCTCAACTGGCATATTTGCTGTGTCCGCAATGTTGTTGTCATTTTTCAAGATCTTCAGTTGGCTCTAAACCTTCTTCAACGATCTCTTCAAAAATTAATCTTCTTCCTTTGTCTTAGTTGCGTTTCTGTGTATTCAACTGAACATCTTCAATCTTGCTTTTGTCATGATAAGTATTGGTTGAAGTTCAGCACCATACTGAGAAATCATTGCTTCTTCCATTGAATCTGATTATTAACTTTCTTCTTCAACAAGTACTTCTGGTAAGTCAATTTCCAGCATTTTCAATAACTTGTCATTATTATGTATCAGCCTTATTTTCAGCCTGTGACTTCTTACCATCTTCGATACGTGTACGAATCATATTCTTTAAGTCAGCAACTGTTTCAACACCAGTGGCATCCTTCGCAAGTCATCGTTAACTTCTGGTAATGCCCGTCGCTTCGTTAACCTTAACCTTGAATACAACTGCAGCACCCTTTAAAGTCTTCAGCGTGGTAGTTTCTGGGAATGTTAGATTAGATCTTTTCTTCCTTGACCTGCTTTTAATTAACTGTTCTTTAAAGCTTGAGGGAATGAAGATGGGAACCTAATACTAAATCGTAGTTAGAACCCTTACCTGCCGATGCTACCATCCTTGAATCCTTCGTAGTCAATATTTACTGTATCGCCTTCCGGCAGCAGCGCCATCCATAGTCTGAACTTCTGCATACTGTTCCGCATACGGTTTAATTCTGCATCAACTTCTTCATCACTTACAACTTCTTTAAAGATTGTATTTAATCATATAATCCCTTCTTCACTTCAGGGCATAACACCGGTGTAAATACTAATTCAACACCATTTGCATCGATTGACTTGATATCAGCATGGTTGGCTAATTGATAGAATTTCAGCCTATAAAACTGCACATCCATTCATTTACGTTATCATCTACAGCACCTTGATAAATCTTTCGTTATCAGAAACGCGCTTTTCGATTCCGACCTTGATTGCCTGTCCCTGCGAAACCATTATTAGATACATTTCTTGTAATCTTGTTGGATACCTTCTTTACCATCCTGCCATTCTTTTCTTCAATTTTAACTATTAAATCTCAATTGATTTTTCTTTGATTGTCAGATTTGACATCTTGACTAACTCCTTTTCCTTTTTATTGCTTGCATAATGTACCAGATACAATATTTCTGACTTATGTTTTTTACTATATTACGGTCGATTTGGCACTCGACCACTGTGCCTGCTAATATCCTACAAAGTTTAGCCCTGAAAGTCAATGCAATGTTTTTACATATGCAAGTTGTTTAGAACTTTTGATAAATTTCTCCTTCATCCATCATATCGGATGTACATTTCAACACAAGTCACTAAATCTTCTGCTTCATCTTTATCATATGATAATGGCAAGAATACATATACCTCATGAATCAATAATGTTTTAGCCATTTCATAGAAATGGACGATCATTCTCTAACCAATCTTTGAATGGATTGTGCTTTCAAAACCTTCACTCTTATGTACTGGAGACAATATCGTCTGACCAGAATGTATATTCTCCATTCTTTATTAGTGTAAGAAGCTCGTCAAGATATCTCTTGTTCAGCTAAACCTTCAATTAGTAGTCATTTTGCTTCTGGACAGGATCTTTAGAAGATAATCCTTAATCTCCTATCAGGCACTCCTCTAAGTTCTTGTGATTAATACACTGGCAGCAGCTAGCTGTGGAAGCTTTAGTTTTCCTTTGAGTTTACGTAATGAGTGAATCTAGACTATCCTCATCATTTTCTTTTCAAATCCCTTCAGGATGACAATTCAATTCTCTTTTAAAACTCTTTAACTTTTGTTTCATCTGCAGGAATATATGGCATATTTTAGTTCTTTTTGAACTAAGAGTTCGCATCACCATATTCCTCTTTGATTAAATTTTCTATCTCTATGAGTTTCTACATCATAATGAATTTGTCATATAGCCTCCTAAACGAAGAAACCGCCGACTGATTGCCGACGGTATACTCTATAGCATCTCGAAGAGATTGACTCTTGACTACGCTTAGAAGGCGTGGGCTCTATCGAAAGCGCAGGCTACGAGGACAGCAGCACAAATAATATATCAAAATATCTATCAGTTTTCAGATTAAATTTGGCTATATCGTTTAATTCTGCAGATACTTGTTGACTCCATCAAAATGTAAAATCCTTATACGATGGCTTAGAACCGTCACGATTATAACTTCAGTAGACAGAGTTAATAAATGTGCACTCTTCAACTGCTCATCGTGGAACATGTATTATGTCCAAAAGCATACAATATCACAACCACGCTCTCTTGTGTCGTACCAACCAAATAACGAGCCATAGCCACACATCGCGATGTCCATGCACTAGTTGGGTGATGCGATGATTCTCTGTTCACAAAACAAGTTCAGACTCACCAATCCTCCATAGTAATCACAATTGCCTTGTACATGGTTATCCTTCTGTTAGCTGCTTGGGTAGTTCCTATCACGCGTATGTAAGTATGCATATGCATTTGGCTACATCTACCATGAATCTCTCTTTTAAACTTATTCCGTTTGCCTATGAGAGTCACTACTATTATAATATCTCTTGACATTTTTCGTTCAATGTTGTAACTATTATAATGAATCTTTGTCATACGTAAAAGAGACAAACATGTTAAAATACCATTAAGGAGCGTGTTGCCATGAATATCTCATCCTCTGACATGTATTTTCTTATACCCGCATGTGCATTTCTCATATGTTATCTGATTTTTTGTTGTGTTTTTTGCTGCAAATGTGTTTGTTAGTAAAGAGGGGTTGATCATCTTCAGGTATCATAAAATGCAATCATTGAGCAGAGAAAAAGCAAAGAAACAATACAAACATCAGCTAATTAAGACTACTTCTACACATATTGTGGTTTCCATTATTCTCTCTCTGCTGTCAAAACGATGAGTTGAAAGTTTTAAAGCGATAAGGGAAGCTGCTTGGTAAACGGAGATTTGTTAAACGTGGCATGGACAGCGAAAATCATCAAACGAATCTTACCAATTAACATACCGGTGCTTGGGCGTCGGTATTTGTCACCTGTCGATGATAATGCATCATACTGCTGTGAGCAACTTCAACGGGTCAAACCTTCGAAATATCATCAACTGTTGCAGATTTTGATTTGTGAAGTTACCAAACTTTTTAATAATAGTTTTTACGTTTTGGGCCTACTCAGCAATCGTCCAAAACAGTTTAGTCTGTTGCCTTTGCAGAAGTTTTCTATGATACGTAATCGCTTTTGGTGTACTTCATCTTGCATACGTGTTAACTGAGAGAATAACCCTGAATCTTTATTGATTTCAAGTATCCCCATTCATATCCATTAGGCATTCGTACTATGTTATCATCCTTTACCAAACCCATTAACTTAATGTCTGGCAGTAAATCTAAGTAGATCCAAAATTTCCTTCAGCATCAATCTGTGTTTTACCACCATCGACGATAATACCATCTGAAAATTCTCATCCTTCTTTTAACTTTTGCAAATAACGGCGATAAATAACTTCTTCGTGAATCTGCTCTGAGTTTCCTGTATGAAGTTGTATAATCGATAACTTTTACGATCAGGATAACCATCTTCATATACTACGCGACGCAGCAGTAAACGCACCACTAATATGAGGTTATCAAATAACTCAGCACGATTCATTGGATGTTTTGCAATATCCTGAGAAGCTGTGCAACAGCCTGTTCTGATAAAGTATCTTGTCTTGCCTGGTTAGCTGAGTCCTAATTGTTTTAGCATTTCAACACACATATCTAAGAGTTTCTTTATAACCTTTTGTGGTTGAAAGATGAGCATGTCTGTACTTCTTGCAATGCTGTAACAGCTAAACTCCATCAATACAAGTTCACGAGCGGATGGATGATCTTGATAATACTGTACTAAAAACAGAGTGATTCCTCTTCTGCATCGCCATAAAGGGTCTTAGAGCAAGTTGCACTGTTTAGAATTGTTCCTTCACGTACTAAGAGCCTGCTTAATCACTGGATACCCCTTTTTCGTATACCAAGCAAAACATCAACCAGACACGATTATCTTTTCAATATTTTGTCATTTACCACATGAATCTGACTCTAGCATATATTTTATATTTCTTTTCAAATTCAAGCGCTTGGCTAACTAGCACATCTTTGTCACAACGGTTGTGCTTCAACATCCTTTGTATCACCATTCATGAAACGAACAACTTTGTCCTCATTTCATCGTAGACTTTGGGATCAATATCAAGCTCACTGAGGTCAATACATTGATGCATGTGATAATACAGGCGCCTGCTGGTTCAAGTGTGTGCATCTTCTAAATGGATAGAGTGACTGCAGTAGTTTAAAGGATTGTTCTTGCTGCAGTCGCATCGAGGAAAGCGGTCCAAAGTACTTTGCCTTCTCGCATCTTTCTTTCGCATCACGTGCTGTGAGTAAAAGCGTGGATACTTTTCTTTTATTGAGTTTTGATGTATGGAGCATGGTGAATCATCAAATAAACTGAATATTATGCTGGACGATGTTTCTTAGATCAGTCAATCTCCCAACACCAAAGCTTCTTTTCGCTTCTTGTGACGAGTAGATCAAGAGAGTCTTCAATGCTGACTTTACCATTTGGTCGTCTTACAGTCATTATACGCACCAACAAAATGATTGATTCACACGATTGTGTAGATGCTTGCCACCAGCGTAGATGATTTCCTCCGTTTTGTCATCATCTGATTAACTACCCGGTTCATTTGGTGAGTTCTTTAGTTTCGCATCTATTATATTCTTTATCCATTACTTTTCCTTTGGTTTATTATGTTACCACAGTTGCACCAGTTCCACCTTCTTGTGGCATTCCCAGTCTAAATTCTTTGACAGATTTGTCATTACGTAATCGCTCATGAACAGCTCTGTAGTTTACCTGTACCATCTCCATGAGATGATACGGAAAGACTTACAGACCATGAATCTTTGCTTGGTCCATATAGTCTTTCATCTTTTCATCTCCTGTCATCAACGCACTTGCCTTACCAAAATTGGATTGCATTCACCAAAGACATGCTTGCACATAGATATTGAGGAGACTGCGCCCTATGTGCAGGCGTATTCGTTTTTGTCTTAGGAATGGCTATGTGAGACTTGGTCGAATCCCGAGTTCTTCTTTACATGAATCGTTCTTACATTTAAACTCACTGAGTAATTTCTTTTCTTCCAATCTTGCAGTTACTTCGTACCTGATTGGAAGACGTAATTCCACTACATCTCCAACATGATGCTGCAATATCATCACCCAATTTGTATCATCCACTTCTTCGAGTGGTTGAATCTTCTTTCAGCTGATTACGTACATTGAGCACTGGCGATAGCAACTTGCTCACTTTCGCATTTGTGCATTATGATTTCATCTGCCTTATGTTGTGCTTCTTCCAATATATTGATTGGCTTCTTGCTTGCATTCTTATGCCATTCATCTTTTTCTACCCAAAAGTTGGTTACGTTTCTTTGGCAAAGAGAGATTCTTGTAACGCTTTTGCTTCCGCAATCTTTTTACTAAGTTCATCATTCTTTAATGTTGTTTCGATTTACGCTGTGTTCTAAACGTTCAGTTAAAACCATCTTCACTTGTGATTTGAGACTTGTTCTTTTGAGAAAGATGCATATTTAATAATCGATTTTGGTAGACCATATCTTTCCCGCTATCTCAAAGGCATTTGATTGTCCTGTTAAGCCTTCAATAAAGCGGTAAAGTAGGTTCCTAATTTTTCTTAGTCAGTGTACACTCGCACTGCTTCATGATGTCGTCATGTCGTCATTCCCATAAGCTTTTAGTCGTCCATAGTGTGTTGTAGCGGCACGAGGTAGCCTACATCCGTAAAATAATTCAAGATGGAAATCCATAAACTTTCTCCCTCTTTGCGGATTCTGTGCCAGAGCCAACTTCATCCGTAGCACTAAACTATTTTCCAGTTGCTACTGGATGAGTTTCTGCTTGTTTTTGATATGAGCACTAAAACTGAGATGAGAGTCACTACAACAGAGTTGATCATCACCATTATCCTGAGGCACATTATCAAAGAAAGGTCACGCACTCTCTGCGGTAACAGGAGTACTCGACATACGTCATTAATGCAGATAGACCAATGACTTTCATCGACACCGTTTACCACGTGTTGGGGCCTGTAATTAGGGGGATACGTTTTGGATCACGCGATGATAGTTATTCTGCCTTTGACGCTTCTTAGGATCCGAATTAGAGGATGTTTTTGCACGAATAATTTTCGATTTCCTTTTTGTTCTGTGGTTCAGCCACTGACACCATCGTGAAAAGCTTGCATTGTGCTGTCAAAGTGCATCTAAAATACCACAAGTTTACCAATGTTTGAGATTTCTTCATCACGCAATCGCGAATACGCTTCTGAGATAACATTGTTAGTAAGTGCGATGAATCTCTTTCTTTTCTTTCTCAACAAGTTCCATCTTACGATTATTTAAACGCAACCAATGACGCGGTTTCAATATGGGAGGCTTGTTTTTGGCGCACTATCACCCATGCAGTAAACGCCATCATATATATCGGATGCTTTGCTAGGGCTAACATGCACGACGTTGCGCATCGTTACAGTGGAGTCAACCACACTATCAGAATGACACTTGCAAAGCAGATTTCTTTTGCGGTTGCATTCCCCATCGATGCGTGATAAACGCTTGTACGAATCGATTTTAACTCTGGTGAAGCTTTGCGCATTACTTCACCATATTGATTCAAACAATTACCAATCTCTTTCGTAATTTTCTCGTGAACAATTGAGAGTATCATATAAATCACTAAAGACGAGTCATGTTCTAAATGCATTCCCTTGTTAAAAGTAATGCAACATTCCTTGAATGCCTTGAATTAAGAACATTTCATCAATCAACTCTTAGTGCTAGTTAAAAGTTCTTCCTCTGCATTCAAAAGAATTTCTCTTAAATCTTTGTGAGACATTTGGTACTACTGAGTCTTCATGAATACATTGCTGAGCTTCTTTCATGTATGCATGTTCGACGTACGTACAAAGTGGGTCAAAGAGCGGTTTAGTAATCTACATATTCAATGTGAAGTGAAAAAGGGCATTTGCTTTTCACCTGTTCCTATATCATGTTAATTCTAGACTACCAGTTACCTCATGTCACTCTCTATTTAATTTGTTTGCTTTCTTTCCACAAAACTCGTTCTCTTTTAACCAGTTTTCAACTTGCATTTCTCTGTAAGTCCTGTTAATGACTGTATCTTCCTCTATCTTTAAGAAACTACTTCACTACTAAATAGATGAGTTAAGTAATCTTCTAGCGACCAATTCCGTCCACTTGATTAACTTGTTTGAATTAAAATTCTCTACAATATAACTTCCATTTTTAAATAGAGGTGTATGTATACTTACTGTTATCGCAACCATCCACCTAGGCACGCTTCTAGTATTCCAAATACGGCACCTAATAGTGCACTGACTGCATATGAGCACGGAACTTTATGTACCCTTTTGCCCACAATTCGATCCAGCTACAAAGAACAAAATACGTAGTACTAAGAGTAATAATATAAACATGCAATCTGTTTTTACATATGTTTTGACAATCGCTTTCAAAGGTGTTCAGATGTACTAGTGACTGCCAGATACAATATTGATGTATTTCGCAAACACACCGCATAATATCCATGCAATCCAATATGTGAAATAACAGAACAACAACAAGGCCAATTAATCTACATGCCAGAATCCCTGTATTATATACCCTGTTGCGCACTTTTAGAATAAAGAGTACTATCGACTAAAGGCACTAAAATATATTGCCCAATTTTTCCTGTAAATGTAAACATAAATGGAAAACACTCCTGTATAAAGATGATAAAACAAAAACCGTTTCAAACTGCCAACTGCATGATAAAATATACTACATAGACTAGGCCTATAGCTTTAAAATTAACATCCATTCAAGAGAGACAATTATTCGCTACTTTTAACAATTCTCATCACTCACAGCCTATGCAAAATGGCAATTAAAACCAGAAAATTGATGTGTGTGTCATTACTTGTACACATCGGGTGAGACTGTCTTCCAGGAAGAACGCAAAGCACTGCACATTAGCGCTGCATGTATGAATGCAGCACTCTACTTTACTACTTCAATGAGCCAATATCCACAAGGTGGCAGCAGCAGGCGAAGTTGGTACAGGTGATTACTTTGGACCAGTATGTGTATGTGCTAGTTATGCTACTGCAAAGGATGATATTGATTTCTTAGTAAAACGCAGGTGTACGCTTGACTCTGAAAATTAACCGATACAAGGTATGCTAAGATTGGTCCACAACTGATGGATTCCACATGGTCTATTGATAAGTAGCTCACTGAAATATAATCAAGTTCCACGAGAAACAATCTCAACACCAATTTAAGGCTAAAATTACATAGCAAGCCTATATCAATCTGCCAAAGAAGATAAATCTTCCAAGTTTTGAGATTATTGATCAGTTTACACCAGAATCTTTGTACTATCGTTATATCAAAATGAACCTGCAAAGTCGCTTCACGTGGGATCCATTTTGAAACAAAAGGCTGAAGATAAGTATGTTATCCGTCGCTGTCAGTTCTATCATCTCACGCTATGGTCTTTAAAGAGCAGGAAGAAATGGAACAAAATACGTCTAACTTTTCCTAAAGGATCCTGGAGGATAAAAGTGAGATATCCTTGCGAATTTGTGTAGATCGATATGGATTTGAACGTCTTGGCGAAGTCATAATTACATTTTAAAAATACAGAAAAATACGTGTATAGATTCTTTATACACGTATTTTCATTATATACATTGCTAGAATGTGTGGTTGAAGAGCTAGAATGTCTTCTAGCCATCAGCATATTTTCTAATGTAATAACGATGGCAACAACTGTCGCCTCCTCATTTACATCATATAAATCAATGCAATATTTATCACGCATGGAGAATAGTTTTTGTCCTACAACTGCAATCACACGTTTCCTGGTTGTTATATAGTACAAAGTTCAGATTTGCGAAATCTCCCTGTAAGGTCCAACCAAGTTCATCAATTGTAAATTTCATATCCAAGATACGGAACAACTCTTTTGAAAGTTCAGATGATTTTCCATCAACCACATCAATAGTAGTGAATAGAGTGAAGAGAATGAGTTTTTCTTTTCTATCCTTGCGACTACCCTATCCTCGACATCAGTAATTGTTGTTTCATTTGTAAAAGAGAAGAGTTTTGAAGATGAATGATACACCACATTATCATTTTCATCAGTCACATCGATATCTTTATGAAAACTCAAATAGGTATCTACTTGTATATGAGTGATTTAGCTGGTTCTCGTATTCCTTATAATTACGAATATCGTTCCTTCTCCTGCAGAATGGTATCTTTGAAAGATTAACGAAACAGCAAAATTCCTACAACCATAAATACCATCAGAATCAATACTGGCTGCATTGTCATGCCATTATCATTCACCTCCTGTCAGTACTATTTAACTATAGTAGCACTTTCTAATCTATGGAATTTCACTTTAAGTGTATATTCCATTCTTCATTATCTTTTGATAATAGAACTCTGTCAGTTCAGGATCTTCAAATACACAGTAAAACATCATGTCAAATGATAACTTCAACTTTAGAAGTCTTGCGCTTTGCAAGATACATTTCCTTCGCTAGAAGATTTAATCTCACCAGTAAAATATGTACAGGTATACAGGAATACGATATAGCGACTTCCATCCAGATTAACGCAATCTTCCTCCACAAGCTTAGGACTTTGGATATCTAAACCTGTTTCTTCTTTCACTTCTCGGATAACAGAGTCAACGATAGATTCATCGTTTTCAACATGACCGCACTTTTGGAAATGTAATACGGCCAATCTTTCTTTTTGTCTATCAATGACAAAAGTTTCATCACCTTTTGTTATCATGCATAAATTTGTAAGTGTTACTAATCTGTCCATACATGTCATTATAAAGAGTAATTGAAAAATTTGAAAAATTATTTTGACATCCAGCTTTCATCACTTGGATTATTTCTAAAGTTTAACAGTGCCTCTACATCACTTTCCTTGATGTAGTTTTCTTCTACTGCGACAGATAACAGTGTGTCGTAATCAGAGGCAGACACGTTGCGAACATTGTGTTCAGCAAGACGTTCTGTTGCTTTACCTATACCGTAAGTAAAGATAGAAGCGATACCTAATACTTCGCCCCCTTCTTTACGTAATACTTCTACAACTTCAACAAGAGATCCTGCAGTAGAGATTAAGTCTTCAATAACAACAATCTTCGCATGATCGATAAGTTTTCCTTCAATTTGATTTTGACGTCCATGATCCTTTGAGGATGTACGTACATATCCCATTGGTAAACCAAGTATAGTTGCAACAATAGGCTGCATGTGCAATACCTGCTGTACTTGTACCCATCACCATATTGCAAGTTGGGTATTCCTTACGAATAATCTCAGCTAATGCATTTTCTACATCTTCACGAACCTTTTGGATAAGAAAAGAGTGAGACGATTATCACAATAAATTGGAGATTTGATACCACTTGCCCATGTGAATGGATCTTGTGGTTTCAAGAATACTGCTTGAATATCTAGTAAATCTTTTGCAATGCGTTTTTTCATCTTATTCTTCTCCTGTCTGGAATTGTTTTGTGGCTAGACGATACGCTTCTACTGGATTTTCTGCTCTTGTAATAGATCTTCCTACAACGATATAGTCAGAACCAGAGTTGGTGAGCAATTACTTGGGTGTAGTAACACGCTTTTGGTCTCCCTTACTATCAGTCGCAAAGCGGATACCTGGAGTCACTGTTTGGAAGTCTTCACCACATACCTTCTTTACAATTTCTACCTCTAATGGTGAACATACTACACCATCACAACCTGCATTCTTCGCGTTCAATGCATGTTGAGCAACAGTTTCCTGCATAGAGTTTGGAATGGTAGTTTCCTCATGCATAACTTCTTCCGTTGTACTTGTTAGTGTGTGTAACTGCAAGTAGATTGCCTTACTTCCATGATCATCTAACGCCTTACGTCGCAGCCTTCATCATTTCGATTGCTACCGCATGTACATTAACTCATATCAGCATCCAACTGTGCAACATACTCGATCATGATAAACCGTATTTGGAATATCGTGTAATTTTAAATCAAGGAAGATTCTGTCCCTAGGTTTTAATCTGTCTTACGATTTCAGGACCATTTCGTCAGAATACTTCATACCCAATTTTTGACGTATGGTTTTTCCTCTTTAAATTGTTGTAAAAATTCTAATGTTTTCCTGGCTGTTAAGTCACATGCGATGATTACTTCTTTACTCATTTTGATTCTCCTCATGTATATTCATAAAAACAACCTTTGTACAAAATACAAGGTTGTAAGTAATCTATTACAAGTTCCTCTAAACTACTGAGTGTAATCTATCATGCGCCTTCATAGTATCTCGTACTATATTAAAAGCCTGCTTTTTCTGTGAGTTAGGATACAATAGGAAACCCTCTACGTCAATAAGTATTTATGCAACTATATAAATCTCTCTTTGCAATCATCTGACTAATCATCGGCAGAGCATTAAAGATATACAGTCTTTTTGCACATGATAGTCCATGTTCTTCATTCTCTGCTAGCAATAACGTAAAGTTACCATTTACTTCATCACTATCATAGTGGAACATATCTGGATGTCGTTTCATATCTTCAATCTGCATCTTTACTGTACGACATGCTAAAATCTTTTGTTCCTAAAGCAAGCTAATACATAGAGTCTTCTGCTGTATATCCTTGAGCAGTAATCGCTGTATCTAATACCTGTGCTGTCCAATCGGGATTATCATGTCCATATTGATTCACCATAGTACGATTACCCCAATATAAAGAACCACTAAAAGGTTCATAGTATCTAAAGTATCTCATACTATCCATCATACGATACCAGGTAGTTACTGCACCCATTGAAAAACCAAGAAAGATACGATGATCTCTAGATGCAATTAAATCTTCTTCATGCGTAGAACTAGCGTATGTACGATAAGCATGTTCAAAGGTGGGGTAATAAATCATTCTGTAATTCTTTCCCAAAAGCTTCCGTAAGACTTGCATCATAATCATCTGTATCCATATCGATGTTATCGTGATAATACGATGCAAATACCATTAACATTGGCTTCATCTCTTTATTTTCAATCAGATGATCAATTTCATTTTTAATATCTGATAGATCATCTAACTCACCAGGAAACGATGTCACATCACCCGTATGACTATGCATTGCATAAACAACATCATAACGTGCTGTGCATGTTTCATATCCATATGGGATATATACATACGCATACTTCTTCATGACTCTATTTTGACTATCATATGTATTCGTTACATAATCAAACCGTACAACTTTCCCCTGTTGATTTGTAGATTCCATATATTGTTCAGGAACAGCTTTGATTCCTAATGAGTATAACTGAATCTTTTTGTATATCGGTATATGTTTGAAAATACAGGTTTTGTGAGTATCATTTTGATTTTTGATATTTGTTTTGTCATACATCCTACTAGTATTAAGTCACTAGTAAGATAACGATTATGAAATTTTCATTCTTACCTCATTTCAATAGAGAGAAGATTCAATCTTCTATAATTCGGGATTTGGAATCTTTTCAACGTTTAAATGAATTGTATCTTTGAGTTGTTCAACTCCACCCTGACAGCCTTTAACATAGCTTGCGGCAATATTTGTATCAACACCATTATACTTATCAGATTCATAAACAATGCGATGAATACCAGATTGTATAATTGCTTTCCAGATTTGTACATTACATGGGAATAAGGATACTAAATCGTACATCACGCAACTGCCACTTTGAATTTAAGATAGCATTCAACTCTGCATGTACAACAAAGGCATACTTAGAATCTAATGTATCGCCATCACGTCCCCATGGGAAAACTTCATCAGAACAGCCCTTTGGAAAACCATTGTATCCAACAGATACAACACGGTGATTGTCATCGAACGTCAAGCACCAACCTTTATATTTGGATCTTTTAGAACGTAAGGCTGATAAGTGAGCAAGCCCCATAAAATACTCGTCGAGCTTAAGATGTGTGTGTTGTCATAACTTATTCCTCTCCTAGTACATTTACTAGTCCATCGTCTAATCCATATACTATATCCAGTTTCTCCGCTAAAAAATATGAATACTTGCGTAATGGACCATTGTTTAAAATCTGTAATACATGATAATCAGTTCTAAATAAGCGCGAGCGAGTTGAGGATGAAACGATTCTGCCATGAAATAAAACATAGAACGGCGACCAAGCCAACTAGGCGACGATATGATTGATATGTTTATAAACCTCAGCTTTTTCGGTAGTAATAAAAGCCGTACATGATTAGTCAGTTACAAAACCCACCTAAATGCGCATGCACAGAGATATTTGGTAAGAAGTTTAACAAAGTTAATAACACTATATTCATTAACGCGAGCACTCTAGCACATTCTCCAACCACCTTGTGATAGAATCAAGTTACATACGCAGTAACAATCCATAGATACCACTAGAAATTCCTACCAGCTATTCTCTGCTGAAGATAATACAAATAAGGAACCAAAGCAATAATAGATGGAATCGAAAATCAATAATCATCTTCTCACTCAAAGTGAGTTCAAAGATTTTACCAGTGAAAATAATGCCATCATGTTTCATAGCCAAAGTGCCACAAAATCAATATGAACAAACCCGACTGTTAGTAAACGCCAATACTCACCCTGCTAAAACAAAAGGCTTATAAGCACAATCAATATCGAATTGGTAATCAGTACTATCGGCGAAATAGCTGTATAAACAGCCATATCCCCAAAACATATTGCGATAATAACATTTGTCGCAACAGTCTTTCTTTCGTTTCATTACGCTACCTCTTACGCAAGATTCCTAGTAATTTTTCAAAAGTATTCTGGTAGTGGCGCGTGGAATGTCATTGTTTCTCCCAGTTGTAGGATGTACAAGCGTCAATTCACTTGCGTGAAATACTTGTCCTTCTGTATCCATGTATGGACATGGTTGACCATACTTATCGTACCCTATGACTGGATGATTGATATATTTTCATATGTTATAATTTGATGAGCTCTACCTGTCTCAAACGACATTCAAAGATAGTTGCGACATTAAAACGTTCCTAGCACTTTGTGAAATGTGTTCTTGCGTCACGACTATTTTTCTTCCGTAACTTTCATACGTTGACGATCACGGATCCCGTCAATTAGCGCATCTACTAAACCGTCATCATGTGTGATACAACAACAATTGTCTTATAGACACGATGGCAAGTCTTATTCTCCAATTGCTTGCGCGGTAGCATTCATGTCTTTATCACATTTCTTACGTGCCACAATACAGCCTGTCGTATCTTTATCGATACGATGAACAATACCTGGTCGAATCACACCGGTAATACCAGACAAAGTCCTTACAGTGATATAACAGTGTGGGTAGCCATTGTATTATGAATAATTTCGGGGAGCCGGATGAACTACCATACCCTTTTGGTTTTATTGATAACGATAATATCTAGAATCTTCTATACAGAATATCTAATGGAATATTCTCAGAAGAATATCAACTGGACGATCATCTGGTACATCTAGCAACTGTTCTATCTCCACTTACAACCTTAATGAACTCTTTGCGACTTTCCCATTGACGAAAATCGTGCCATCATCTGCAGTTGTTGTACTCGTGTTCTAGATAGTTCTGCATGAACTAAATACTTATCTAATCTTTCTTTTGTATCTTCATTGATCCCGTTTGTTTTGCCATTCTTTCTTCCTTCAAGTCTGGATTACCAATATAAATACCACATATATATAAAGTCATGTCCGCAACATTAAACACTGGGAAATCATAGCCATATAGAAATTTAAAGTCTCTTACATAATTTAATAATAAGGATCAATAGATTACTGCGTATTTCCACCAATCATCAAGCACAGTGTATCCCAGTTAAAAATCAGTTTTTCTTAACAAAATAAATACCAGCCCATAGATCAATCGCTACTGCTGCAACGAGTGCTAGTAATCCTGCTGTCCAGATAGTAAGGACCAAGCCATACCGGTATTTTGAACATATATATGAAAGAATCCTTCTATACTGGAATATCATGGAACAAGCCTAAAACTGGCGGCGCCTACATCTTTGTGCATAAATCGAATTAATACCAGTAACGATAATAACACCGATACAAATCATAACTACCTCAATTCTTTCTTGTAAACTACACTTGTTTTGTAAATACAGCAAACTCTAACAATTCGAATGGTTCAAAGCGTGAAGTTAACTTTTTCATATACTGCTTCAAACATTGCACCTTCTGTTTCTTTCAAGTAATCTTTTTGCAGTTTTTCATGTAATACAGTTGATTCTTCCTTACTAAATACTTCATGGCGAACAGCCACAACTTCATCATTACCCTTACAAAGACAATCTCAAGTCCAAATGGGTGATTTGATTGCCTCAATAAAGTCAGTATCTCCATCCCTTTGCACTAGAATGGTAATCCTCAGCTTCCAAGCAATCAAATATCTCTAATATAAATCATCGATAATCCTTTTTGAATAAAGGATACTGTCACATCAGATGTCTTTAATCTACTTATTCCTCTGTCGTCCATATCATCCCTTTACCACAATAAGAAATGTATCATCTTTAAAATCAATCCAAATTCCATTTCCTAAGAAAGGATATTTTGACCAACTTGAGAATTGTATGTGAATTTTTATTCATGTTACTCATTTTAACATCCTCCTATCAAATACTTTTAGTGTTTCTTTTTAAGAAGTTTACAAATTCCAATTGTGATAATACTATAGTAATACATATCACCAATCATATTTATATACGAGATCTTCCGATAGAACTACCACAGTTTTAAATCCTCAGGAATTTTTCCTTCACTATATGCTTGTGCATCATCAAACCAATCTTAGCTACTATAATATTTGCCTAACCGCATCATACTTTCTTCATAACGCTAATTTCTTTGTTGCTTGATTGTTTCTTCTAATACTGCATTTACTTCGTTCATGTTTGATTCCATTGTTCAATACGTTCAACCTGTTTTTGTTTTCTTTTTCATATTTATCGCCTTTTAATATTTTAGCATAACTTAGAAAAAGATACCTCAAAGGTATCTTTATTCAATTTCATTCGATGTCTAATACCGCTTTCTTAATCTTCGCACTTTATGCAAGAGCACCTTCACGAGAGTCTTGCTTTGTATAGAACTTAATCTTTGGTTCTGTACCAGATGGACGTACCGCAAACCAACTATCGTTATCTAAGTAGAAACGCAATACATTAGATGCAGGAATATCTTCATATCCATGTGAGTAATCAATTACCTTCTCAGCTTTTATATCCAACATCTTCTGCTTTGGTAGATTGTTTCTAATGCAGAAACCATCATACGCTTAATACGTTCTGACCGTAATACCTTCTAATACAAGGTTTGGCTCATCTTCTGCGTAAGTAGCCATACTTCTCATATAACTCCTATAATACATTCCATAATGTCTTACCTGCTTGCGATAGTACTGCAGCTTCTGCTACTAACATACCAGACAGAGATACCATCCTTACTCACGGATATCTACGCTAGCTGCGTAACCTACAGATTCTTCATAACCAAATAGATACTGCATAGCCCCTGTTCAAGTAATGCGGGGAATCGTCCCACAGATATTCTTAAAGCCAGTTAAGGCTATACATCTCAACACCATACGCATTTGCCATAACAGTACTCATTGTGAAGTAACGATAGACTTAATCATGACACCCTTTTCAGGTAATGTTCCAGCACTCTGGGTGACCTTCTAAGATGCTAATTTACTAATAAGTATCCTCATCTGATTGCCATTTAATGGAATATAGTTACCATCATCATCGCGTAATTCAATTGCGAAACGGTCACTATCTGGATCTGTAGCCATTAATAGTTCAGCACAACCTTCTTACAAGTTCTTGCTCATCTTGAAGGCTGCGGGACTTTCAGGAGTTAGAGATAGCCTACATGTCGTAAAGTCTGGATCTGGGTCCTTTGTTCTGGTACGATGTGCCAGTTAGTAAAATCCACGGTCCTTCATCATTGTCGCAAATGGAATAGACCCTGCACCATTGAGTGGTGTATACAAGTGGAATATCTAAATCAATTTCATCACCACTATGAATGGCAAGACTTTCTACAAGATCTAGATATGCACGGTCATATTCTTCGAATAACTACAACAATCTTTCCAGAAACTACGCCTTCGTTTGAAGTCTGACTTCTTAATACCATTCCAGATATCTACAGCGTTGGTTCTTTCCATCCCATCCGCTACTGTATCTTTCCACCTGACAAACCCATCATTCTCAATATGCTTTTATAACCCATTGTATTCCTTTGGATTATGGGAAGCCGTGATATTAGTACCAGATGTAGTACCCAACTTACGAATCATAAACGCAAGTTCAGGAGTTGGACGTAAGTCTGGGAAGACATAAGTCTTAATTCCATTCGTCATAAAAATACCAGCAGATAATTGTGAGAATTCTTTAGAAAGTGACGTGGGTCATGTGACAATACCCTTATCCATCGCTTCTTGTCCCTGTGCACGATATACTCTGCAATACATAGCTTGCTTTTACCAACTGTAGAAGTTCATGCAGTTAGTACCGGCACCTACAATGCCACGTAAACCAGACAGTACCAAATGCTAAAAGTTTTGATAAAAACGCTCTTTTGATTTCATTGTCACTATCTGATTGCTAACAATTCATCTTTCAGTCACTCCCTCAGGTAAACATTTGAACCCATTCTTGCATCTTTGCTTTATAATCCATTATTTTTAACCTCGATTATGTATTTCCATTTTAAACTAAATCAGAAATATGAAACAATGGAATACAGAAAAGTTGGACTAAAAAGCAAGCTACAAATAGCCTGCTAATATAACCAAAATCAATTGCTAACTATGCTTTCACTTTAATTTGTTTCTTAGTACGAATACCAATGATAATTAAAATTACTAATACAGAGACGTAAGGAATAATATTTACTAACTCTGATGGCAAACCTTCTAACAACAATACATTTACAACAGCTTGTGCAACCGAGAATATCATTGTCACAAGAACTACTACACCAGGTTCTTTCCACCTACTGTCATGCCGCAATGCCAATCCATCCACGTGAAGCGACCATATTACTAGAGTAGAACGACATATATCCCATTGAAAGATTATGCCACCTAAAGCAGCTAAGAAACATGACATAATTGCCGCAATCATACGTACACGATTCACCTTGATACCAACCGACTCAGCTACGCATACGCATCAAGACCGCAAACCTTCATACGTAAACCAAACGGCGTCTTATAGACAAGTATGAATAAGAGTATTGTTAACAGTAAACATACATATGTTAGAAGTAATGTCCACTAATAATCTCTGCAACAGGAATATCTTTTATAAATGGAATATCGATAGTAGGCAATACTTTTGAAGGTAGACTAGCTGCAGTTCCTTTGAACCAGTCCACACACACACAAGTAAATCAAAACGCAAATCTCTGCTGAAAATAAATTTAACGCAATACCTACATGAGTAGGACTTGCTTTCATCATAATGTAAAGAATGCAGCACTAGACCACAGGCAATACCCATTGCACTGCACCTAATTGACCAATCAGCTGCAGACCCACTAGTGCACTGAAGTAAAACACCAAATAAAGTCACGCAAAGTTCATGCAGCACCTTCAATCGTCAAATATTTGGAATACCTGCTAGAAGAAATATAGGAAGAAAAGAGATGCGTATACAAGTGGTGCTGCACATATCGAATGACAATAAAGATAAAACGCATTCAATACGTCTAACCCGAATAGATTAGCCATTCTTCTTTCCTCCTTTAGAAGTTGGTCTGCGCTTTTGCTTTCTCAAGAAGAATTAGAGAAATGAAAACAGCGTTAGAGTTGCGCCTACAGTGGCCGAGATCATCTTGATATCAATGCCCATGGCAAATCATTGTACAGTAACTGTGCAGAAGCTATCGACAGGTAACTCAATACCAAATGTCGCAAAATCAATACAATCAATTGGATGCATCATACCAAGCATCGCCATCAATGCAGCAGTAAAAACCAAGACCGGTGGTACAGTCCAGAAGTAAATGCCTGATACACACCTCACAGTCTCAGCAGAGGGCATACGACCATTAAGTGCACGTTCATAGAATAGGAACTTGCAAACATATATACACCGAAGGCACCCATACCAGAATACTTCCACTGAGAGTTTGCGTTTAATACCTGTCACACGAATTGCATAGCCTAGCTTTGTCTTGTAAAGAAAGACATAGATTAAGAGGTAACAGCAATTACTGGCAATGATAAAAACCAGTATGTACCTGTGTCTTTGGAATCAAATTTTGTAAACGAGCTAGTCTTGATAAAAGTTTGGAGATGCTGTACCATTGACACCACCTACCGCCAAGAAATTCTTTAGGATGAAAATTAAACTCAACACCAAAATGGAATACTGTTCATCATCAAAGCAAAATGCCATTTCATCAGCTTTATAACGCACACTGATGATAAGACCTCTGGGATCAGTGAGATGATACCACCAAACTAAAGTAGCCATCAAGAAATTACGGAATCGCGAGTCAATTACAGCGTTACGTGTCATAAACATTGGACTGATAGCGAATATTGTCGCAGCAATACCAGAGAATACACTGGTGCATGTACCTAGATTAAGAGATTAGTTCTAGCATAAGTAAAAGTTGCTAAACCCGCAGTACAAAGGATAATTCCAATAAGTGCTGTTATCCAAAAGTAAACTTGCTTTACTAAGTGGATATGTAAGTAAGCGAATCAAATCAGCAAGAGGCTGTCACTTTGATACAAACGCCAACACAACAAACGTTACAACTAACGCAATGCCAATGAGCTAGGACACGTAATGCTGCTTCAAAAAGGTCCATCATCAATGTGCGAAACTTCTTCTTTTCATCGTACTCATTTGCTTGCCTCCTTAATCTCTTCTGCACTTTCGTGCTCTTAGTTCCTAACATGTAGAAACCTAATCTCGTTTGCAGATACATCCTTTGCATTTTTAAAGTATGCAACAATCTCTCCTCAAACCATAACAATTAATGAATCACTAACTGCCATTCCACTATCGTCTGAGGTCTGCAATTAATTAACAAAATTGCAGCCCGATGGCCACACAGATCAATTAATTGGTGATGAATATGGTTTGCGGAACCAATATCGATACTCACGAGTTGAAGTTGTGAGGGCAAATCAAACACTTTAGACTTGTTTGCCATTCACGTGCAGCTACCAGCTCTGTGTTACTACCAAGTGAACTGACACGCTGTTTTTCAGAATTTGTTTTAACTTTGGATCTTTGATTAACGCGAGCAGTCTATACCCAGAATGCTCTTACCCTTCATAAATGCTTTACCAGAATAGTTCGGGCTTACGATAATATGTAGAACTGGAGATTATCTTGAAATACTTGCTGTAGCCGCTTAATACCATCTTGCACACGATCTTCAGGAACATATGCTAGACACTGCTCGAGCGTTTATGTGAGAATATCGCTGAAAATATCTGCACCACCAAGAGTCGCTTTGCCAGACTGAGCATGTCTTCCACACCAGTGATTACTCGAAATGAGTTCTGCCTGTCCATTCCATCGTACACCAGCGTTAATACCTGAAAATCTCAACCAAGCATGTACTGCTAAATTAGCATCATCTACTTTCTTGATAAATCATTCCACTTCAAACGAGAGATGTTCAGCGAGTAAAATCTTCTCTATTTCCAGGTTTGTGCGTGCAGAGTCAAATGAACTTTCAAGACATGGCGCAATAATCAATTCTGTTAATTTTTCAAATTGAAATATCTTTACTTGCGATCATATGTACCCTTTGTTTCGCCATGGAACGAATAACAGTTATACGTGTCAGAAATTTCTTTTACTTCATTTTAATTTCTGGCAGAAATAAAGATGATTGTAGGACTCCATTCTTTTAAACTCCTTTAACTGTTTCCAAACAAATTGGAACCGAGTTTCTCTCTGTGGTGTTAAAGGAAACTGCAGTAGGCTCATCTAAGATGATTACTTTCTGCTTATGCGATAGAGAGTGTCTTAAGATCAACTCTTGCTTCGCACTAACGAGTCAACCTCACTAACTAAACTCCAGCTATGCGTTAATTTTCATCAAACTTATACTTCTTTGCTAATTCGTTAGTAATCTGATTTGCTTTTATCCATGTCGACAAAGCCATTAGCCTTCTTAGGCTCTGCACTCCTATACTGTACATTCTGTGCAAACTGCAGAAGTGATTGGAAATTAACATGAGTCGTGTCGTGCACCATTACACTGATACCATTTTCAATTTGCGTCCATACCTAGAGGCATAGTTAATCTCCTGTCCTTTATAAGAAATTTTTACCTCTGTTTGTTTTCAATCTGCAAAATAATACTCATCAAAGTAGATTTGCTGCACCATTTTCACTGCAAATCGAGATGAGATTTCTCCTTTGCTAAAGGAAATACTGATATTACGGTTTGCCACAGTCTGCACGTGGATATATACTTTTGTGATTCCACTCCATCTCAAAATCGTATTGTCTATACTGCTACCTCTTTTAAGAAGATGCTCTACCTTTCTGATAGAGCATCTTTGCATTCAAACGTGAAAGTCGCTTGAGACTCAACTTTGGTCTAAACCACAGTCATGCATGGCTTTATCACATCCTTTAACTGACTGTACGCAACCTTGATGTTTTCGCTCAGCCGCTAACTTCTTCTTCATTTCCTTCAACTTTTCCAAGTTGTTCCAAAGCAGTCATATTTGCTTTATAGTTTTCTATTTCAGCTAGGTAACGAGCTACCACCAACAAATCCTAAAGTCTTCTGTGCACCATATTCCAGCCTACCATCTAACATTAACTTGATAGATTTGTAAAGATATGCATGTCGCACGCCAATCTCGGAAGAAGTTAAAGTATCTTAGCTAATCTCAGGCCAATGTACCTCGTGAGCATATTGCCAGCGTCAACACCAGATTGCGAGAGTTTGCTTCGGCAGCAGCTTTCAGATAAACCGCCACCAGAACCACCACCCGCGTGATAGCATCACATCAGCACCTTGCCTTGTTCATATTTAATGCGACTCTCCTTCGCTGTATTGCGGATCGCCAAATCCTGCGACGCCACGAGATTTACTTTGGCATACTGCAACATCGCCTGCACACGCATGTAACGGCTGGCAAATTGACGGATGCTGTGTGAGTCTACACCACCAGCCATCCAACAATACTCAAGATTCTGTCTTAACGCACAACTACACCCGCCTAAGTAACCAGCTTCGTTTGCAGCATACAAGTAATAGAACAAACAAGTTATCTGTAAAGAGTTTTGCTTTTGCATCACTGTATGATCCAAAGTTTAAAGAACTTGAATTTCAGGATGTTCTTCAGCAACAGCCAACACATAGGATTCCATACTGCTAGTCAGAGATAAATGATTTGACACCATCACATGCGCTCGGCTTGCGCGTTGTATGCTGTAACTGGCCCAGCCATGCGGCGTCGCTGCCGAACTCCAATCTAACGGTTTCAACTTTGTCTCGTTCATTTTTGAACCAACTGTAGTCCCTTGTAAGTTGTGTATCAGTAAGACTGGTCACGCAAATATATGGTAAGATCAATGAAGGTACTTTGTCTTCATCTCCTGAGATTTGAAGCTGTTGTTGATGCTTTGGAATCTGATCTTACCACATCCAACCATGGATGGTGCAACGAAACGGATCCAATGCTAACTTGGTAATCTGATTCATATTTTCCCTCCGAAATTGTAAAGTAGACAGTTCTGAAACATATCGAGTAGAACCCAAAATGAAAAATGCACCCAATGACGACACTCAAAACAACTTAAATTAAGGTGTCTGCATTGAGTGAGATGCATTTGATTTATCATATTCTTTGCATTCCTCTATCAGCACAGCATAACTAAATCCGCAGTTTCATTTTCATAATCATACTAGAAAATGCACTATCAAAATCTATGATTCATTGTTTCAAATTCTAAACAATCATTACACAATAATCACGTTTTTGTCCCATGCTTTTTCGACAAGCAACTTTAATAATTGAATCTCTTCATCTGTCGTTATAGTCTTACCTAATCCTCGAACCTTCTTCTTACACCAAATGGGCGATATTTAATCAGTTTGTAACGAATGTTAGGATCTAAGTTAGACACAACTCCTAATGCTGTGATGAGTTATCTTCATGCATGTTAGGGCATACATACAGTAAGACTTCATAAAAGCTTGTTATTTTCTTGTAACCATTTTAAGTTACGAAGAACATTTTTCATTTGAAATACCTGTCAATTTTTCGTGCCAAGATTTGTTCCATGCTTTTACATCAAGCATGACCGCATCAGTCACCGCCATTAATTCAGGCATCTGTTCAGAGAGATATGCTCCATTAGAATCTCAAAGAAACACGTCTTATTATACATATGTACTTTTGTGAATAACTCTGTTAAGAATTCAGGATAATTCGTACATTCACCACCAGATACTGTAATACCTTGAATGTATGGAAATAATGGTATTAGTTGCTTGAGAACATCATCAGCTGTCATTCTGTAATTTTTGGAGAAGACATGAGGACAACATGAATGGTATGTATCACCAATCGATACATTTATCTGTATGCCAAATTACTTTTTCCATCAACAATTTGTGCTTTCCTCCCTCGGACAAGTTTCTACGCATACACCGCAATGTACACACATATGAATCGTCTCAGGATTATGACAATATAGACATTTAAATGGATATTTCTTGAACAAATATCGATGTACGATTACCCCGGACCATCAACATTTGAAAATTCAATAATTTATTGATTGGAGTTGTCGCCACATTAACAATTGTACGGTCTAATCGTCACGACTAAAGTCGCGTGCGCCCCTTACCGAAGATAGAAACGTTATTTAAATTGCTTACCAAATCAAAGTTTTTGCTAGTTCACTCTTTTCTAACAAGGTAACCTGTAACATCGAACAACATCATTATTCTCAAGATAACCAGAGAAGTAACGCATATCATTTCTAATTGCTCCATCAATAATATCTAGTACAGTTTTCGGTGTGTTCTCAAGTTTCTTCAAACTTGAAGATATCTCAATACCTGTAGAAATATTTATGAATTTTTCTGGAGTGATTAATTTGTAAACGAATAATTGGTTCTCGCATCAACTGGAATACGTGCACCGGTGAATCCTCGTCATCGCTATCGATACCACTTGTGCATGTAAACGATATATGTTACGTGTCGCATGCCCGATATGCATTTACAAGTGACTTAAAGCGATCCATGATACGCAAACCTAAAAGCATCTGCTTCGCGCTGTTACAAAGCCCTTCTTTGGACCTTTGATACCTGAAGTAGTTTACATTCCGCTAGACCAACCATACCAAACATACCAGTAAAGTTATCCCTGCCAAACTTTGTAACAGGAAGTGACTTAGACGGTCTTTTCAATAAAATTGAATACGATCATCCATCATCTTTATAGTGGAAGTGAATAGTATGGCAAGTCATTCTCTTACCGATAGTCCTCTGTATCCCTTGGCTTTTAAAAGCACATTCATGCATACGTGGAGCGGGCAGCAGCGTGAAACCACCACCACAGACCTTTGACCATTATAACAGAAGCAATTGCACCCTTGTCGCATTCTTGTAAAACATCTTGTGGTTGTAAAGATGGCTTAGAATGTTTTCACTCATACACCTGACAGCTAATTCAGCAAAATCACGTGGAGTAATATCCGGATCATGCCAAAGTTAGATTAGGAACTGGCTAGTCGCATCTCTTCGTGGTTAATCAAATAAGATACGTGCAGTCTCTGATGCCCGTGTTCCTACATCTGCGTGTATGCAAATGGGTCCGTTAAAGTACGGTCAATATCTGAATAAGAGCAAACGCATTGGTCGCTGTAGCATTCTCACGACCTTCCTTTGGTACAAATGGTTCCTAGTATTGTCATCAAATCACCTAGATATGCTAGGAAAGTAATACTTGGTACACTATGATAGAAAAATCAATAATGAATTTAGTGCTTCATAAAGATTTTTGGAGCTTCTAATTGTAAAACTTACAACCCTTTCTCCATTAGCAATTCATAATCTGACAAACATATAGCGTGGACGATATGGAGCATTGCCTCACCCTAAATCACAGATATATACTGATCTGCTTTTGCTTGAATTAATTCTGGACTTAACTCATGTGTGGTCAGTATTTTCAGTATATCTAGCAAGTGCTAAAACTTGCATGATGATATGTCAAAGTTTCATCTGCGATGATATTCAGAAATATCACTCATAGTCGAAAAATTTCCTCCTCATTTCATTTTTAAATATATCATACTTTTATCGATGTGCAGGATGCATTAAAAATTCATAAAGAATGTAACCGCTCTGATTCATTCCATAAAGCAAATTTATCGTTATAATATCTTCCAGCTACATAGGAGACCATATGACTACATTTCAAAGAGATATATAAGAGAATTTATGCATGCATGGTTAGGAAAGAATATTGGAATACGCTTAGGTGCACCAATCGAATCATGGTCTGTCCAGAAGTACGCAAATGCTATCAACCGATTACAGATTATCTGACAGATTATTCTCAGTTTGCTGCTGACGATGATGCTAATGGTCCACTTTTATTTTTGCGGATGTTATGAAAATATCATTCTGTTGATGATGTCAAACAGCACAAGATATGGCAAACTAAATCTTCTTGAATGTAGTCCCATACGAAAAGGTTTTTCTGGTAGGGAGGAAAGGTATTTCTCAGAACATACCGCATGGTTAAACCTGATCAATCATATTGACGCTCCCTTTCTGGTTCTATGTAAAACAAAACTCAGAGCAGTCTCCGAGCAAATCGGTGGTCAAATCTTTAGTGATTGTTGGGATACCCTAGCGTTAGATAAACCAGAAATTGCAGTTTCATTTAGCAGAATGAGTAGTGTTACATCTATGATCTTGACGGGATTGAAGGCGGTGATTTGTAGCAGTATGTATATCCCTTGCCCGGCATATTCAGGATGCTAGAGAACTGATTACTACCGCATTAAAATATCTCAACCAAAATTCAAACTATACAAAATTAATTCGAGAAATGTTAGACTTCTATCTTCAATATCCAAATGAACCAGAAAAATGCCTTGCATATATTGAAGACAAGGCACAGTTACGATAACTCACGAAGGTCTTTGTCACATATTAGCAAATACAGCGATTATGCTATGGCATGCTGTATGGAAACAATGAGTTTGATCGTACGATGCAGTTAATTGCAGAGGCAGGTAGATACCGATTGCAAATTTAGGAAATGTCGGTTCGATATTGGCAATGATGGTTGGATTAGAAAATATCGATGAGAAAATGGATTAAACCAATGAATGATAATGCCCTTTTATGTTTCGTCATCGATTGGCTCAAAGAATATTACAACAATTTCTAAATCTGCGTATCATTTTGCAACACTAGCTTGCAAACTTCACGGTATTTCTTATCCAAGCGAAACAATTGGAAAACATACTACAGATTTCTCTCTACCATATGCGACAAAAACTGGTTTTAAAAATTGAGAACAAACCGTTACTCATGCATGCAATTGCGTACAACAAAATCAATTGAGTATGCTTAGATGACATTCTTCCAAATCAAAAATTTAAACTATACAAACATAGTTATTATCGTCCACAAGATGTGTATGATTGCCGCTATGAACCAGAGTTTTTCGGCTATCATCGAACTGGAGATATCATTCGCCGTTCTTTAGATAATCCAGAGTCTCTACCTATTAATAGCAGCGATATATGTCAAAGGATATTCAGGTAAAATATATCATGGTGAGTTTTCACTCAGATTTAAATTTAGAATAACCAAATCAAACAAATGTGACATTCCCTATTTAGAATACGGATTATTAATACAAAGTCAGAATCGTATTCAGCGAAATTATTTCTGCTGTAAATACCTTTGAAGTCATAAACAACCATCCCATGTCATTGACTTTTCTTCATTAGTGTGTAGAAGATTGGGGATATGATATTGGATTAAAAACAACATTATGGTATCTCAGGACTACGTCTTAATCGTGGTAATGCTACAATTCAACAGAATCAATTCCTATTAGATGCACAGAGTGAATTGAATTTTAGCGGACCAGATGTTTCAGTTCATCATATGTCTCTTTATGGATTCCCCAACTAACATTCACTTACATATGTGTTATCAGTGGAATGGCTGCTATGATTACAAATCAATCGAAGTTGAGAATCAATCAGTATATTTAACCATTAACCTGAATCGAAACATAACACGCAAGTTAATCACATGCATGAATGAAGAAGTAAAAATGCTTGCATTGGATTATGACCAACAAGCAGTTTATATTAATGGACAGAAGTTTGAACTAAACCCCTAACACTTAATTCCATCTTCAGTAGCAATTCTCAATGAAACACAGCTATCCAACTATCAGTTGTAGAATCGAGGAAAATGATAAAGATATGTACTCATTGATTGTGACCCAGGACATGATGACGTTATGGCAATCCTTTCAGCGATTGCTAATCCAGATAACTTTCATATCTTAGGTATTACAACTGTATGCGGAAATAATCTACTCCTTTGATTACAGAATAGCATGTTGAATGTTCTAGAGTATATCCATGAGAAAAGATATCCTAGCTATGTATGGGGACAGATAAACACTAGCTATCCACCTCTCCACAGGCAGCACATGGATACAACGGTCTAGAAGGATTCGAGTTTCCAAAACTGACTATTAAATCAATAAATCAAAACGTTATTACATTTATGAAAGATAAAATTCTTTCATCCCCAGAACCAGTAACCATCAGTGGCTCTAGCTCCTTTAACAAATATTGCTACACTTCTAAAAGAAGAACCAACACTTATCAGCCATATAGAACAAATTGTTGTCATGGGTGGTTCTTGGTATAGAGGTAATGTTATTCCACATGCTGAGTTTAATATTTATGCAGACCCTCATGCCGCAAAGGAAGTATTCTCTGGCAAAGTAGCGACCGTCATTATTCCACTTGAATGTTGCGATGATTGTACGATTAGTGAAGAAACTATTCAAAGTTGGATGAAAGATAAACGCTATCTAACAAAAATGGTTGGAGGTATTATGGATTTCTTTTGCAATCTATGGACGAAAGCACCAACGCACAAGACATACTATCTTTTGATTTAGCAGTTGTACAGAATACTTACTACAGTCAGAAATTTTCAAAGGTGAATACTGCTGATTGTAAAGTTATCCTAACTGGAGAAGAAACTAGAGGACAAACTATATTTACTCCTAATCCAAATAGTAAAATTCTTGTCTTTAAAACATGCGAGACACAAATCGATTTGAACAACAAATTATTGCAGATATTAATCAGTTTAGCAAACCAGATAAAGTAAAAAGTCATGTACTCATTATGAAGTACACGACTTTTATTTTACAATTGGAAAATTCAAACCAGAATGTACTGCCTCTCCAAGATCACTGATAACACCATATTTAGCATCATGTAGTTCAAGTATCTCTTTGACAATTGCTAAACTGATACCAGAACCATTTGATACACGTACATGTTCCTTATCAATCTTATAATAGCGATCCCAAATCTTAGCAATATCTTCTTTTGGCAATCCCTTCACCAAAGTCTTGTATTTCTACACGCACCATATCATCCTTACGTATTTCACGAACGATAATATGCTTTTTATCACCACTGTAGTTGATTGCATTTGTCATGAAGTTATTAAACACTTGTTCAATACGTTTTCATATCATGCGTTGATAATTGCTTCATCAGCTAATTCAGTATCAATTGTGAAACCTTCTTGCATGTGATAAACATCATACTTTTGTAGTCTGTGTATACAGAACTTTTGTTAAATCAAAATTTTCTTTTTCTAGTTGAATCTTTTCTTCCTGTAATTTTGATAAATCTAACAAGTCATTTGACAAGTGCATTTTAACCGTTTTGATTCATCAATAATGACTTGAATATTTTCATCTGTCTTCTCTTCTGGAAGATCTTTCATCATCTCACCATAACCAGAAATCATCGTTAATGGCGTACGTAAATCATGTGATACATTCGCAATTAAATCACGTTTTCGCTTTATCAGCCTTTCTGAATATCCTCAGCAGCTGTTAATAATGTATCATTTAATTCTTCTGCTTCTCGATAGTTTTTGTACTGTAACACGTTCTATATTTACCCTCTGGCAAACGACTTAGCAGATTGATTGATTAAAAATTAATGGACGCGCAATTGTACGGTACATGATATACGTTAGCACTAGTACTGCAACCAAGATAATTGCAGAGATATACCACATTTGCATCGATAATGTTTTTCTTTGTCGTAGAAATTGGTGTGATATTACTATAAACCATGACAATTGATTTATTGCCATCGTGGTCATTAATAATACGTGTATACGTAATATTACGGAAACGTTCACCATTGGTTGGTGTAATCAAGTTTGTATCTTGTATAACCATTGATTCACCCTTACCACTATTCTCCGCATTTGCTATCTGCGTTAGGGAATTTCATTGGAGACATCTTGTATAAACGACAACCTAGATTTCCACTATCAGATTCAAAGTACGTATCTTCATACGTACCTGGAAAGATATTAGATTCTCGTAATACACGAATGCATGTTTCATTAGTCTCTTGAACAATGTTGATATATTCTTCAATATCATCCGCATCATCTTCTTCTTTTACAAGATTCACTACCGCATTGGATACATTCTCTACCGTACGTTTCTTACTTGCCTCGTACATCGGCTCCAGTAATATAGCCTGAAATATAAATACGATGGCCACAAGTACAAATGAGAATACAGAAAGATATAAACCAATCTTCCAACGAAGACTAATATTCTTTTTGTTTTTAGGCATCAACTTTTTCAAAAACGATAGCCAACTCCTCTCAAAGTAATAATATACTTTGCATAATCACCTAAGTTTTTACGCAATAGCTTTATATGAGTATCAAGAGTACGATCATCTCCAAAGAAGTCATAACCCCAAACATTTTGTAAGAGCTGTTCACGGGTTAATGCAATACCTTTATTCTTTACAAGATAGACAAGTAATTCATATTCTTTGGGAGATAACTGGATACGTTGACCTTCAATTGTTACGGTGCGTGCAGAATAGTTAATTACCATGTCATCAACTTTAAACTGTTCATTTAATACAGCCTCAACTGGTTTAGTTCTTTTCAAGATGGCATGAATACGCATCATTAACTCTTTGGAAGAGAATGGTTTTACAACATAATCATCAACACCAACATCAAAACCATGAATACGATCATATTCTTCACCTAAGGCGGATAATAGAATAAATGGTAATTGTGGCTTTGTCTTTTTAATTTCTTTCACTGCTGAAAAGCCATCCAAATGAGGCATCATAATATCCATGACAACAAGATCATAGTTATTCTTTTCGCATAGCTCTACTGCTTCCATGCCATCCGCAGCTTCAGCTGTTTCAAAACCTTCATGTTTTGCATATTTGATAATCAGTTCGCGAATCTTTGCTTCATCATCTACAATCAATATCTTTGTCATGGAACATCCTCCTTATGAGTATCTTAGTAAAAGCTATGTGACGATATATGTGAATAGTTTAAATACTTTCGATGAATTCTGCTACAACATCTAATTCTGGTACAATCACTTCATCGATACTACCCTTATCTGCAGCAGCTGGAATCTCTGGATTCATTGGAATCTGTGCAAGTAATGGTAAGTGATACTTCTCTGCCACTTCGTGTGCATGTGACTTACCAAAGACATAAATCTTTTCATCACAGTTAGGACATTGAACATAAGACATATTCTCAACAAGACCTAGTACCTTGATGTTCATCATAGATGCCATGTTAATTGCTTTTTCAACTACCATGGATACTAAATCCTGTGGACTTGTCACTACGATAATTCCATCAAGTGGTACAGATTGGAATAATGTTAATGGAACATCACTTGTTCCTGGAGGCATATCTACAAACATGTAGTCTACTGCTTCCCATAATACTTCTGAATAGAACTGTTGCAGAATAGAAGCTACCATCGGACCACGCCAGATAACTGGTGTCTCATCCTTATCAAGCAACATATTAGATGAAATTAACTGCATTCCATTCTTTGTGATTGCTGGATAAATAGTACCCTTAAAGCCCTTCTGCCTTAGATGTAACTCCAAAAGACTTACCTTGAGAAGGACCTGTAATATCACCATCTAAGACAGCTACTCGATGATTTCTCTTTTGCATCATAGATGCCAGCATCGATGTCACAAATGACTTACCTACTCCACCCTTACCTGATACAATACCGATTACTTTCTTGACGCTAGCGCCCTCATGTAATTCAAATTTCTGAATACCTTTTTTATTAGGCATGCGGAAGCCATAATCTTCCGGTGTTTTTCCTTTTGCGTTTCTTTCACTCATTTTCATCACCTCTTTACCCATTTCTACTATAAACACTGATAATTTTTCTCTATTTTGCCTATATTCAAGATATATATGATATTATTGTTGCGTTAAAGGAGATATATCATGTCAGGATATGTAGTTGTAGGTTCCCAATGGGGCGATGAAGGAAAAGGAAAAGTCGTCGATTTACTAGGAACTAACGTCAATATGGTAGTCCGTTTCCAAGGTGGTAATAATGCTGGACATACCGTTGTCGTAAATAATAAAAAGATCATTTTACATTTATTACCATCAGGTATTTTAAACGCTGATGCCACATGCATTATTGGCCCTGGCGTTGTCGTTAATCTATCTGTGTTATTCAAGGAAATTGAAACATTAGAATCTCAAGGTTTTACATGTAATCACCTAAAGATTAGTGACCGTGCTCACCTCATCATGCCATATCATGTAAAGATTGATGAACTACAAGAGTTACGTGCAGGTGCTGGTAAGATTGGAACAACAAAGAACGGTATTGGTCCATGCTATGCAGATAAATATACACGTATTGGTATTCGTGTTTGTGACCTACGTGATTGGGACGTATTCCAAGAAAAACTAAAGATTGTTCTTGCACAAAAGAATGAAGAAATTGTTAAACTCTTTAATTCAGAACCATTTGATTACGATGAAATGGTTGCTACATTCAAAGAGTATAGAGAACGTCTATTACCAATGATCTGTGATGCTACAGATAAAATCAACAAAGCGCTAGACGCAAAACAAGTTGTTTTATTTGAAGGTGCACAAGCGAATATGTTGGATATCAACTATGGTACATATCCATATGTTACCTCCTCATCCCCTACAGCTGCAGGTGTATGTGAAGGTGCTGGTGTATCTCCACGTAAATTAGACCACATCATTGGTGTAACAAAGGCATACTCCACACGTGTTGGTGAAGGACCATTTGTTACTGAGTTACAAGGTGACGAAGCACATGCTCTTCGTGAAAAAGGTTTTGAATATGGTGCTACAACAGGAAGACCACGTCGTGTTGGTTGGTTAGACTTACCAGTTGTACGCCAAGCAGTGCTCATAAACGGTCTAACAGAGATGGCTCTTACAAAACTAGATATCCTAACAGGCTATGAAAAGTTACCTGTATGTGTAGGATACGAAATCGATAGTAAAGAATATGATACAGTTCCAGCTTCTCTAAAAGACTATGCGAAGGCAAAGCCAATTTATAAATATTTTGATGGCTGGAAAGAAGATATATCTAATGCTAGAACTTTTGATGAGTTACCTGCTAACTGTCAAAAGTACGTACGCTTCATCGAAGAATACACAGGCACAAAGTTCTGCTTAGTATCAGTAGGACCAGATCGTAACGCAAATATCGTATTAAGAGATATTCTTAAATAGTCATTGAATCCATATCACTTTCTGATATGGATTTTTTCATATAAAAAGTCGACAGAATATTTCTATCGACATTTTTAGTTTTAGAAAATTTGATTAGACTTGTATCTATTTACGGCTGTAACACTGAATGCTACAAAAGCCGCAAGTAATGCTGCAACATAGCCAGCTAGATTTGTAGTATCTGCTGTCTTAGGTGTAGAAGCAGCTGGTGTAGATGGTGTTGGAGCAGGAGTTGGTGTAGGAGCTAATGCATATTCATAGACAACACGAGTTGCACCCTCTGCTAAAGCACCAGTAGCTGGAGCAGATATAGCACTTGTTCCTACAAGTGTATATTCTTTACCATCATAAGTATATAGACTGTGGCGCTTCATTTCCATCTTCCGCTGTATTATATGCAGCTAATGCACCATCAGCGTTATATAGTGGTCTTAAAATAGTATCAATATAAGTAGCCTTGATAGAAGTACCTTCGCCAGCAATTACATAGTCAACAACTAACAGAGCCTAACTGTAATTGAGAAACATCTTGGTCAGCCATATCTTCTGATACAGGAGCGTAGTAAGTTACTGCGGGATTAGCTCGTAAAGTAAATTTATCAATGTAGTTAAAGAATGTAGATGAATTAATGTTTGTATCATTTGGAATGTTTGTCCAATCACCATTATTTGGTGTGATATAAGTGTTTGGATTGGATACTGACTTAATGAGATGACCATCATTTACATATTCATCAGTAATTAATGATACATCTGATAAACCACCCGACATTTTCAGGATCACCACTCATCGTAACAGAATGATTTGTGTATTCTTCTAATGATTGGCAACCGGATTCATATCCACGAACAGTAGAGGATCCATCACTTGCCTTCCATTCAGCTCTTGCATCAAGTGGTAAATACTTGATATTCTTCGCTTGATCCATTGGAATTGTAACTTCAACTAAAACTGCTTGGCTATGATTTTGAGTTGTATATAAGTTATAAGACTTCACTTTTTCAGAATCTTGTAAATAGTCGTTACCTGATAAAGTAAATGCTTTCTTTCCAGCTGCTAATTCTTCGGCTGTTGGAATCCCAAAATCATCACCACCGGAGTAATCCGCTTCATAATAATCAACAATAGACATTGGTTCATTTACTTCTACTCGGTTTCCATTTGCATCTCTTGTACCAATTAAAGTAAATTTCACGTCAGCATTTGCAATATTAGGAACACGAATTAGTAAATCACTTACAGTTTGTCCCTCATCACTAGAATGTAATCTCTGATAAGCAACAGTAAATCTATATGTTACACCAGTACCATCTGCACTAAGAGTAGCTGGTAAGCCTTCAACGTTTACATAACCGCCAATGTCGACAATATTATTACTTGCAGATGGAGTCGAACTAACAGTAGGAAGTGAAGTTGTATTTAGTGTTGAATTAGTTCCCGGTAAAGACTGTGTACCAGATTCTAATGTAGTTTCTGAATCAAGTGTTGGGGCATTTTCTGTTGAGGTTTCAGAACTTGTTTCTGTCCATACTGTAGGATCATTCTCCTCAGCGTAAGTTACATGATTTCCAGCAAATACAAGACTTGCTAGAAACAGCTACACATGCACCAATATTGATAAGTTGTTTTTCATTGACCATCCTCCATAATTGATTTTTCAACATTATGATTTTCTATTAAACTAGAATATTTTTACGTTTGTATAAATCCCTTTGTCAATGTATATGACTTACATCTAACATAACGTAAAATTTGATACATTTGTTTGTTGTTAAAATAAAAAACCGTATGGATATTTGTCCATACAGTGTAAAGATTTTATCTTTTAAGTTTAAAGAATTCCGACGCGTTTGTAGATTTCATCTACGTTACGTACATGATACATTGGATCAAAACAATCTTCGATTTCTTCTAATGTCAAAGTATTTGTAACTTCAGGATTTGCTAACATGAGTTCTTTGAAGTTGAGATGATTCTCCCATGCATTAATGGCTTGTGGTTGAACTGTATCATATGCTTTTTCACGGGACCAACCCTTCTCAATTAGCTTTAACATGAAGCGTTGTGAGAAGATAACCCCATTGGTTAGCCAGATATTCTTTTTCATATTCTCTGGGAATACAGTTAAATCTTTTAAGATTCTGCCAAAACGCGTTAACATGTAATCCAATAATTCTGTCGCATCTGCACAGATGATACGTTCTACACCAGAATGAGAGATATCTCTTTCATGCCATAGTGGAATATCTTCATATGCCGCTAGCATATATCCACGCATCACTCTTGCAGCGCCACAAATATTCTCTGAGCCAATTGGGTTACGCTTATGTGGCATTGCACTAGAGCCCTTTTGTCCTTTATTGAAATGTTCTTCCGCTTCGCGAACTTCCGTTCTCTGTAGGTGACGGATTTCTGTTGCCATCTGTTCTAATGAAGAAGCGATTAGTCCTAAGATTGCGAAATAGTGTGCATGACGATCACGTTGTAGTACCTGTGTAGAAATAGCTGCACTTTGAATCCCTAACTTTTCACATACATAATCCTGTACAAATGGTGGAATATTTGCGAATGTTCCAACTGCACCAGAAATCTTACCTGCCTCAACATCCTTGCATGCAAGTTCAAAGCGTTCTAAATTACGCTTCATTTCTTCATACCATAATGCAAACACAAGACCAAGGTTGTAATTTCCGCATGTACACCATGGGTTCTACCCATCATAACTGTATCTTTGTATTTCAGTGCGTTTGTTTTCAAGATATCCATAAATGTATGAATGTCTTCACGCAAAATCTGATTTGCATTCTTAAAGCGAATACCATTGGCTGTATCTACAACATCTGTAGAAGTAACGCCATAGTGAATCCACTTCTTTTCTTCACCAAGACTTTCAGATACACATCTTGTAAATGCAACTACGTCATGTCTTGTTTCCTGTTCGATTTCCAGAATACGATTAACATCAAACTTTGCATTTGCACGAATCTTTTCTACATCTTCTGCTGGAATTTCTCCAAGCTTAGACCAAGCTTCATCGATTAGAATTTCAACATCTAACCATGCCTGAAACTTTGCCTCTTCACTCCATACATCACGCATTACCTGTCGGGAATATCTTTCAATCATAGCCTCTCTCCTTTTTGTTCAGAAACAACTGCTTGATTTATTTTTCAAGTATGTCATTTACATACTTGCGTGCATCCTCAATGTTATCAGCCACTACAAGTACAACAACTCTACCATTATCCTCTAATACAGCATTCGATATTTTGAAAACTTCAGTTGGATAATTGTTTTCAATTGTTACTTTCTGGGTATCTAGATATTTTAGTAAATGCTCACGTAGTACATCAACACTCGTATCTTCATCAGCCACAAAGACCGCAATTGTATTAGAGTTTCCTTTATCTATCGCAAGATAAGCAATCTTATCATCTGTTAGATCTTCGCCCTGCATAAAGATACTATCCATTACTTTATCGCTTACCTGTTCCATAGAATCGGTTAAGTTTAGTTTACGTAATAATTGTGAAGCAACTTTCCCCTGCATCTAACACACGATTTGTATCATGTGTCTCGGAAGTGTTACGACGAGTTGTGCAACCTACTAGGAAACATAGTGTTAATACAACGATTAATTTCTTCAACATGAATCTAACCCTCGTTTTCCTTAAGAGTGGAATAACTCACCATTATCTGTTTCTTCTGTACCAAATTGTGGAAGCTCTGGTAATTCGTCTAAACTCAATAGTTTAAAGGAATCTAAGAATTCATCTGTAACAGAATATAGAATTGGTCTTCCAGCTGCTTCACTACGACCATCTTCTTGAATAAGACCTCTAGCTACGAGCTTACGTAACATCACATCTGCACCAACACCACGAATTTCTTCAATTTCAACACGTGTAATTGGTTGTTTATATGCAATAATCGCAAGTGTTTCTAAAGCCGCATTAGAAAGTTTAGCTTCTGTAGAAGTTTGGAATAACTTCTTTGCAGCGTCATGAATAGATGCCTTGGATAAGAAACGATACTTTTCTCCAAAGCGCGCAATCTCTATGCCACGACTTTCCTGTAAGTAATATTTCTGTAGCTCATCAAATAATTCTGCCACATATTCTTCTGTCGCATCCATAGAGGCAGCAGCCTGCTCAATGGATAAGCCATCATCCCCACAAAGGAATAATAGACCTTCTAATATTGCTAGCATGCGCTCTTTTGGATCTGGTTGTTGTTCGTCTGATGATGAAGTTGTTTCATCAAATTCTTCATCCAATACAGCAGCGTTATCTTCTACGATTGTCTGATTTTCCATCTCACTCATTCACCATCTCTCCTCTTCTAAACCAAATAACTTCCTGTTCATCAACTGTAAAGAATAACTTATGTTGACGTGCAAGATCTAAAACAGCTAGGAATGTCGCAATAAACATCTGCGGTTCATGAACATCGTCTAATAATGCTTCAAAGCGGAAGGTTTCAGGTAAGCGGTCTAACTTAGCACGTACTTCAATCTGACGATCTTCCATCGAAATCTCTTTGACTGTATAACGTGCCTCAATTGGCTTAGACAACTGCATACGCATTAAGATACGCTTCATTGCCTTCATTAAATCATATGGATTACCTTCTACCTTCATCTCTTCATCAGAATGTTTCATCCATTGATCAACTTCCGTACTAAGGGGTCTACCCATCATCATTTGACGTTCTTCGAATAAGGCATTTAAAGTTTCACTAATTTCTTTATATTGCTGGTATTCCAACAAGCGACGAACCAAGCGTTCCTTTGGATCTTCTTCATACGCATCTTCTAACTCTTCCTTATTACCAGGAATCATTTTCTTAGACTTATATTCGATTAAAGTCGCTAACTCCGCCAAATACTCACCCGCAATCTCTAAATGCAATTGTTGCATTGAGTTTAAGTACGCAATGTATTGGTCAGTTAACTCGTTCATATCTAAGTCCATCAAATCCATCTGTTTCTCTTTGATGAGATGTAACATTAAATCAAGTGGACCATCAAATTTTTCTATCGTTACCTTGAATTCTTCCATAATTTTTACCTTTTGCATTATATCAAATAATCCCCCATCTAACCATATCAATCTAATGATAGCTATGATGGTAAATAAAAAAACTACCCATAGGTAGTTTTTATCAATCTTTAGATAATGCTCATTTTTGAAATAATTTTACTTTCACTTTGATTTCTATTCTTTGAAAATAGAATCTATATTTTACTTGAAAACAATTGCTGCTATAAATATAAACCTTTTTTTAACACTTTCCTTAACCAACTCTTCAGTCAGTTTCCATAATTCTTCCGATTCATCTTTTTATAAATTTTTTTCTTTTCTAATACCATATCAGCAGTAATATTATCTGGATTATAGTTTGATTCTGATACTTCTAAGTGATTGATAAGTGGTACGAGTGCATCAATCACTCTCGCATATCTTGCTTCAAAACTCTGCCCTGTTTCAAATTCCAACCAGGCATTTTTCATATTTAAATATTTTTCTTCTGGGAGAATGCTCATTGTTTGATTGATAGATTCTAGTTCTCTATCATGTGAGTGAGCTTTATTTTTTATTATCAAACACCCAGGTATCTCCCGCATAAATTTCGCCTAAATCATGAATCAGTAACATCGAAATTACCTTTTCAATATTTAACTTTTCAGGATAATAATCTTGAAGAACCATCGCAGCTATCGCACATTGCCAAGAATGCTCGGCGCTATTTTCAAATCTTCCATCAAGGGTTCTATTAAATCTTGTTACTGTTTTTAATTTCTCAATTTCTTTAATAAAATCAACGACTCGATTCAAATTGCTCATAGTAATTCTAACCTCCTGGTATATTTACCATGAAATCATCCATCATTTATTTTTTTGGATTATATCAAACAATCTACTATTCAACAATATTAATCTGATGTTACCTACAATGGTAAATAAAAACTACCCATAGGTAGTTTTTATCCAACAACGATATTAACAATACGATTTGGCACAATAATGAGCTTACGTAATGTCTTTCCTTCCATCTGTGCTTGTACAGACGGTATAGCTAGTGCCATTTCTTCTACAACCTTCTTGTCTTCATCGATATTTGCCATGAATTTACCACGAACCTTACCGTTGACCTGTACAACCATTTCAACTTGGTTCTTTACAAGTTTACTTTCATCGTAGGTTGGCCAAACTTCAAATGTCAGAGTATTATCATGACCTAAAAATTGCCATAGTTCTTCACCTAAGTGTGGTGCATAACACGCAAACATTTGTACAAAGCCTTCGATGTATGGCTTATATAATGTTTCAGCTTTATAACATTCATTGATGAAAATCATCATCTGTGAAATTGCTGTATTGAGATCAAGCTTTCGATATCACTTGTGACCTTCTTGACAGTCGCATGATATACCTCATCTAAGGAACCATCATTTGTATCACTTAGTTTATTAGACTCCACAATCAAACGGTGAACGCGCTCTAACCACTTGTGCGCACCATCTACACCCTGCTCACTCCATGGCTTGCTGGCTTCTAATGGTCCCATAAACATTTCGTATAGACGTACAGTATCTGCACCATATTGTTCAATTAATACATTTGGATCAATTGCAAACTCTGGATAACGCTTACCCATCTTAATACCATTTGCACCTAAGATCATCCCTTGATGAACCAACTTCTGGAATGGTTCTTTTGTAGAAACGATACCTTTATCATAGAGATAACGGTTCCACATACGAGAATACAACAAGTGTCCTACTGCGTGTTCTGGTCCACCGACATAAAGGTCTACTGGCATCCAGTGTTTGAGCAGTTCTGGATCTGCGATAGCTTTGTCATTCTTTGGATCAATATAGCGTAAGAAGTACCAACTACTACCAGCAGAACCTGGCATCGTACTTGTTTCACGCTTTCCCTTAATACCATCAATTGTTACATTTACCCAATCTTCATCTTTGGCAAGTGGTGATTGTCCACCCTTACTTGGTTTATAGTCATCTAGTACTGGAAGTACAAGTGGTAACTCCTCATCACTAATTGCCACGTAGCGATCATCTTCAAGATGAACCACAGGAATTGGCTCACCCCAATATCGTTGACGAGCAAAAATCCACTCACGAATCTTATAGTTGATCTTCTTTTGACCAATCTTGTTAGATTCTAACCATTCAATCATTTTATCGATGGCTTCCTGTTTATTTAAACCATCAAGCCATTCTGAGTTAATGTGTAAACCATCTTGTGTCCAAGCTTCTTGTGTTACATCACCACCAGCTAGTACTGGAATAATTTCCAAACCAAACTTCTTCGCAAATGCGTAGTCACGTTCATCATGGGCAGGCACAGCCATAATTGCGCCTGTTCCATAGCTTGCTAGTACATAGTCAGAAATCCAGATTGGAATCTTCTTACCATTCACTGGGTTAATCGCATATGCACCAGTGAATACACCTGTCTTATCTTTATTTAGTTCTGTACGTTCCAAATCAGATTTTGTTGCACATTCTTTACGATATGCTTCTACTGCTTCTTTTTGCTCGCTACTTACAATTTTATCAACAAGTACATGTTCTGGAGCAAGTACACAGTATGTAGCACCAAACAACGTATCACAACGAGTTGTAAAGACTACAAAGCTATCATCATGGCCATCAACTTTGAAAGTTACCTGTGCACCAATTGACTTACCTATCCAGTTACGTTGAATTTCCTTTGTAGACTCTGGCCAGTCAATGGTTTCTAGTCCTTCCAATAACTTTTCAGCGTACGCTGGAATATCGATAACCCATTGACGCATATTCTTACGAACAACAGGATATCCTCCTCGTTCACTCTTACCATCAATGACTTCATCATTGGAAAGTACTGTACCTAATTCTTCACACCAGTTTACTGGCATATCAACACACTTTGCCAAGCCATCTTCAAAAAGACGCTTGAAGATCCATTGTGTCCAGTGATAGAAAGAAGGATCTGCTGTAGAAATCTCACGGTCCCAATCATAACTAAAACCAAAGGCACGTAACTGTTTCTTAAATGTCTCAATATTCTTTCTCTGTAAATGTGGCTGGGTTATTGCCTGTCTTAATTGCATATTGTTCTGCAGGTAAGCCAAATGCATCAAATCCCATTGGGTGTAATACATTAAAGCCCTGCATACGCTTCATACGACAGATAACGTCCGTTGCTGTATATCCTTCTGGATGACCTGCATGCAAACCAGAACCAGATGGATATGGGAACATATCTAACGCATAATACTTAGGTTTTGAAAAATCATAACCATCCGTCTTAAATGTTTGATGTTCATCCCAATACTGTTGCCACTTTCGTTTCAATCTTCTTGTGATCAAATGACATAATCAAATCTCCTTCTCAAAATAAAAAACGTCCTACTCTAAGGACGTTATATACGCGGTACCACCTTAGTTTATGATTGTAAATCAATCATACACCTCAAATCTTCTTTAACGCAGAAGTTACGTTTGCTCAAAAGTTGAGTTCATGTAGGTCATCATACCGTGTCACATCAACCCACGGCTTTCTGGAAATGAATCGCTCACTACTATTCTTTATCACTGCATTACCAATATATTAACAATCATCATCTATTTTTTCAATGCTTAATGATGACAACCACAATGATGCTTTACAATATCTGGATTATAGTTAAGCGTACCATCAAGATAGGCAAGTACTGCATCATCTGCTCTACCACTAACGCCACCAAATATTAGAATGCCATTGGAGGATAGAGTTTGTTGCACTGGTAAGCCAAATCCCCCTGCAATCACAACATTTACACCTAACTCTAACGCTATCTGACACATCACCACATGCCCATGTCCATTTGGAACATAATCCTTTGTATGAAGAACCGTATTACCTTCAACATCATACAAACGAAGTGCAGGTGTATGACCAAAATGTTGACAAATCATACCATTCTCTATCGGAACCAAAATCTTCATATCGCTTCTCCTCAATTGAAAATTATCGTAATAATCCTGTTAAGTCATCCAGAATATAATCTGGATGAAGTTCATCATTGATACCTTGTTTCATCATCTCTTCACTACCTGCAACATAGAATGTTAACATTCCTAACTGAAGTGCTGGTACAATATCCTTCTTAAAACGATTACCAATCATAATTGTTTCACTACAAGAATATGGTAGATGACTGCTTGCATACTTCAGTAATATCTTTGTACCACAACCAAAGTTCATGGCTTTTACACTAGATGCATACTCAAGCATACGCACAATTGTACCATTACCAATCTTTTCTACTTGGTCAACAATCTGAATACGACGATTGTCGACAGATACAAGTTGGCTGCCCTTTCTTAGCTGTGTAAAGACATCCTGATATTCATCGTAAGAAAGATTACGATCCATGCCCACAAAGAAATACTGTGGTTGATGGTGTGTAATATGAAAGCCTGTATCTGTTAGTACCTGACGAATACCCTTACCACCAATATAATCCACATCGATTGCTTTTTTATCATGTGCAACAATATACTCCACTGCTGCCATCGTTGAAGTATAGAGATTCTCTTCTCTAACACCATGGATTCCACATTGTTCTAACTGATTTAAGATTTCATCCACCGTTACAGATGAACGCTCCGTCAAAATCAGATAACTGATACTCTCTATTTGGAATGCATGAATCAACTCTCTAGCACCTGGCATTGCTTGTTTTTGTTGCATCAAAGTTTCTAATTGAATGATATACCCTTTATTCCTTAACATTTTCTTCCCTCGTGTGCTTATTGTACCACATAGATGTGATATGATTATACACGCGAGGAAAACACATGAAACAAATACAAAAGATATTACTGATTTTAGGTATTATATTCGGTTTAGTTTTATATCTATTGGTAGATGCCTTCTTACTTGCTCCAAGAAAGGTTACAGTACGCTATCAGACACTGACATCGGATAAGATTCCACAAGATCTTAGTAACACTAAAATCTTATTTGTCTCTGATATCTACTATGGTAACCATATGAATCAAAGCCGTTTACAAAAGCTAGTGGATACAATCAATCGTATCGCTCCTGATGCAGTGGTATTCGGAGGTGATATCTATGCACCTAATGCAACAATCACTGCTGAATCTGATGGCGAGGTCGCTACTGCCCTATCTTCCATTAAAGCTCCACTAGGAAAATTTGCAGTATTAGGCGATCAAGATTGTGCTACTGCCGATATAAAGTCTCATGTCTTATCAATTTTACAGACTGCAAACTTTGAAGTCATCTCCAATAGTTCTGTATCCATACATAATGGTTCATCAGGATTTATTTCTTTAGTAGGACTAGAGAATGAATTGAATAGTACACCTGACGTTAACGCTGCTTACGCTAACGTAAGTAGTGAAAACTATGTTATTTCTGTATGTCATACACCAGATACGGCATCTCTTGTCCCACTCGATACAACAGACTACTTCCTATCAGGTCATTCTCTAGGTGGACAAGCATACTACTTCTTTGGAGCCTATTATGCACCTGATAAGGCAGTAAACTACTTACGTGGAAAACACTTGATTCAAAATACATTTTTACTTGATATTTCAAATGGTGTTGGTACGATTGGTGTCGATATGCGTTTCTTAAGTCCAGCTGAAGTTGTATGTTATACATTAAAGTCAACAGCTCCAGCAACAGAAACAAATACAACACCAGGAATATTCAATGATAATCCTCAAGCAACACCTACACCAGAACCAACGATAGAACCTACTCCAGAGGCTACGATTGAGCCTACCCCTACACCAGAGGTAGCCCCAACACCAACTCCAACACCTGAAGTTGATCCTAACGCTACACCAACACCAGTTCCAACTGTAGCGCCATAACAATGCATAAACGATAAATCCACCTAAGGGTGGATTTTATAATGTTCTATTCAATTGTAGGAAATGTACTACGATCATCCAGATAAACTGGGGAATCAATCAAACATTCATGTAAACTAGCAAACTGAAATTCAATCAACACTGTTTTCGCTACACCATTCGTATGATCATAGGCAAAGATCATTCTAACCGGCAATAATCCCACGCTACTTGCACATTGATATAACTCATTTAAACGACTTGCACGATGTACTAAAAAGAAAGAACCATTTGATTTCAACAATCTTTTTACGGATGTGAATAGTTCACTCAGCGGTAAGTTTTCTTCATGTCTTCCTGCCCTTTTATACTGATTTACATTCATCAAATCTTGATTTGTAGTTGAAAAGTATGGTGGATTACATGCGATAACATCAAAGAGTTCATCATGATAATCTTGAATCTTGCATGCATGTAAAGATGCATGTACTTTCATAGCGCTCTAGATTTTGTTTTGTTAGTTCAAATACTTCCGGAAATAAGTCTACTCCAACCAGTTCTTTTGGTTTGCGAAGTGATGCGTATAGTAATACAGCACCAGTATTACAACCAATCTCAAGAAAAGCGATGTTGGTGTTTGATACGTATAAAACGACCTAATAATTCTGTATCCGAATTCATACGATAAAACTCTTCACCTTGATCGATCAGAAAGTCTGTTCCACCTAAATAATCAAGCTTCATGTGTTTCCCTTAATTCAAACCAGAAGGTTGAACCCTTTCCAACAACACTCTCTACACCAAACTGTGCATCATGTGCATCAAGGATAGCCTTAACAATCGCTAAACCTAAACCTGTATTTAGTTGATTACGTGAGAATGAACGAGATGTCTTATGATAACGGTCCCAAACATACGGCAATTCGCTTTCAGGAATTCCTTCACCATCATCTCGTATCTCAAAGTGCATCGTTTCCTCATCAGGCTTGCGATATGCTTGAATTGTAATATGTTGTCCTGTCGCTGTATGTTTTAAGGCATTGGTTAAGAAGTTTGTAATCACTTGCCCTATCTTAACTTCATCCGCGTAGATATAGAGTGTTCCTGGCAAGCGTAAATCTACAATCTGTCCACCTTGTGCGATAGACTTTTGATTTAATTCAATAATTTCACGAATCTTATCCGCTAAATCCATATTCGTACGATTGAGTACATAGTTACCTGATTGCATCTTAGCAAGTTCACTCATATCATTGATAAGTCGCGTCATATAGTCTGTCTCTTTGATAATAACCCCTAAGTGTTTATCACGCTTTGACTGGGTCATTTCCAGAAATATCTCGAATCATTTCTGCATATGCACGAATGTCCGTCATTGGAGTACGAATATCATGTGAGACATTTGCTAAAAGATCTCTTCGTAACTCATCAATTTTTGATAGTTGTCGATTTGCAGTATTCAAACTATTTGCGAGTTGCTGGAATTCTGTTAATGAACCACCATCAAAGTGTGCACTATAATCGGCTTGTGATAGTTTCACAGCTTCTTGTTTCATGCGAATGATAGGATCAGTTACCAAACGTGAAATCATCAAAGATATAATCGAAGCTACGACAATCACAATGATTGTATAGAGTGCGTATTGTCGCGTAAAGAATGTTACAACACTATCAATTGGCTCTAATGCAGTATTTACAAATAGATAGTAATTTCCTAGATTTTCACGAATATGACGCGCATAGATAATCATCTCTTGTCCAGTCCGCTGGTTGGTCATATTAATACTCAGTTCACCATTTTGAAGTTTGCTATCAATCGAAGAAAGGTCTAAAAGACCCTGAATCTCATCAGACTTAGGATCTTGTAAGGCACAACCTGCACCTAAACTATCTGCACTGTAAATTTGTGTTCCACTGTCATTATAAATAGCGATACATACGTTATTATTTACAGCTTCACGAATCGCAGACTCAACACCATTCCCACTTGCGTTATTTGTAATCAGTGTTTGTTGAATATGATCTGCGACAGTACGTACTGCCGCAATCTTAGAATTACGATAATACGGACGAATCAAGCCTGTTTGTAATAAAGCGATGAATAACGTAATACCAACGGCCATCGTAAAGAACGCTAGCCACAAACGAAAGCGGATACCATGTGTATCAAGCTTCAAACTTATACCCCATTCCACGAACAGTTGTAATGAAGTCACGGTAAGGACCCAAGTTATGTCTTAGCATCTTGATATGTGTATCAACCGTGCGATCATCACCAAAATAATCATAATTCCATACTTCTACGAGTAAAGTTTCTCGTGATAGCGCAACATTTGGATGTGTTGCAAGATATAGAAGCAAATCAATTTCCTTAGGTGTTAATGGAGCCTTTTCCCCATCAACAGTTACGACTCTACCAAGCACATCAATCTGTAATCCCTTGAAAATCATGATATCGGAATTTGTTTGTGTCTTCTTACCACGTTCTAAAACAACTTTTATACGTGCCATAAGTTCCTTTGGTGAGAATGGTTTTGTGACATAGTCATCTACACCTAATTCAAAACCAAATAACTTATCATACTCTTCTTGACGAGCACTTAACATAATCACTGGTACTTGATCGATACCCTTAATTTGTTTACAAGTAGAAAAACCATCTAATACTGGCATCATGACATCTAAGATTACACAATCAAAATGTGTACTCTTTACTTTCTCAATTGCCACTAAACCATTTTCTGCTTCTTCTGTTTCAAAACCATTGATTTCACAATATTCACGTACAACTTCACGGATGTTTGCTTCATCATCTACAATTAAAATTTTTGCCATACTATTTCTGCCTTACTATTTCTATTTGATTTGCTAAAAAGGAAGCCTCATCCTGAATTTTAGCATAAAACTGTATATATACACCTTTTACAAGATACTGACTATATTGGGAATATAGATTTGGCATAACAGCCATATCACTTTCACCTGTTTCATCTGTCAGTTTTAAAAAACACATTAGGTCCCCTTTACGAGTACGAATCTGTCTTACACTTTGAATATATGCAAATCCACGGTATAACCCACGATTACTATTTAATTCCGCAAGTGGTGGATATGTGATACCTAATTTTTGTCTTAGGTGAACAATTGGTGTTCCCCTAGATTAAAGCCAAGTGCAGCCTTCTCATTTTCACTGAGTTCTTCTTGGCTATCCTTCATGCGTACAACGATTGGCTTTGATACAAGTTGTGGATCAATAGATAACTGTGCACCAAATGGAACCTGAACTAGCTTTGCATACTTGATTGCATCATCCAAAGTATTCAGCATGGTAGTTCTACCTAAATCAAATTCATCAAGAGCACCTGCAGCTATCAAGCGTTCTAGTTGTGTTCGATTCATCTTGCGTAGTACAACTCTTGCGACAAAATCAAAGTAATCACCAAATCGACCATTTTTATCACGTTCATCCAGTATTGTTCTAGCAGCTAGTGTACCTACATCCTTAATGATGGAAAGTGGTAAAATGATTGACTTTCCATTGTGATAATAGATATCCGTCGAGCGATTTACATCTGGTGCTTCGATAGAGATATGCTTACGTCTACATTCAGTAAGATAGATTGCGCTCTTTGTGCTATCTCCAATCACACTATTTAAGATTGATGTATAGAACTCCAGTGGATAGTTAGCCTTTAGATAGGCTAATTGATACGCAACTAATCCATACGCTACCGCGTGAGATTTATTAAAGCCATACCCCGCAAACTTCTCTGCTAAATCAAATAGTAAGCTAGCAGTTTCATCACTATAGCCATTTTCTTTACAGCCAAGCACATACTCTTGTCTTAGTCCTGCTAATTCTTCTTCATTCTTTTTTGAGATAGCTTTACGTAAAATATCTGCTTTTACAAGTGAGAACTTCGCCGCAATCTGTGCCATCAACATAACTTGTTCCTGATAGATTGTAACACCATACGTTTCCTTTAGAATTGGCTTTAATTCCTTGGATGGATATACAACCGATGCAGGATTCTTTCTACCCTCTAGGTAAGTGTTGATTTGATCCTTAGGACCTGGTCTAAAGAGTGCTAAAGCAGCGATAATATCTTCAAAACAATTCGGCTTCATCTTACGCAATAAATTACGCATGCCATCCGATTCAAACTGGAAGACACCAATCGTATCTGCTTGCGCAAATAAACGATATGTTTTTGCGTCATTTAATGGAATCGATAAAATATGGAAATCTGGATTATGCTTATGAATCATCTGTACAATTTCATCAATCGTCGTTAGATTCTTAAGCCCAAGGAAGTCCATCTTAATTAGACCTCTTTCTTCCAAGTAATTACCAACAAACTGTGTTGTCTTCATTCCTTCAGCCATTTGTATGGTAGGAATCACATCCTCAATTGGCTTACCGGACATGACAATACCAGCCGCATGAATACTCTTATTTTTTGGAAGACCTTCAATCCGTTTTGACATGTTAAAATATTCCATCAATTGTGGACTTGCATTGAGTAGGACACGTAATTTCTCTTTTTGTTCATACGCTTTCTCTAACGTAATCTTTGGCGTTTGTGGAATTAGACCAACAATCATATCAATCTCACGCTTCGAGATATCCATTGCTTTACCAACATCACGTAAAACAGCACGTGCTGCTAAGGTATCAAATGTAATGATATTGGCAATATGTTGTTCACCATATTTTTGATAAACATAATCAATAATTTCTTGACGATGAATATCTGGAATATCAGTATCGATATCTGGCATGGATACACGTTCAGCGTTTAGGAAACGTTCAAATAACAGATTATATTGTAATGGATCGACCATTGTAATTCCTAGACAATACGCAACCAAAGAACCAGCAGCGCTACCTCTACCTGGTCCAATGTAGATACCCTTTTGTCGTCCATAACGGATAAAGTCATAAACGATTAAGAAATAATCTTCAAAGCCCATTTGGTGAATCACTTGTAATTCATGTTTTAAACGTTCTACATAGGCAGGCTTTAAATCACCATTTAGACGTTTCTTAAGTCCTGCAAGACATAGTTGAGGTAAATATTCTTCTGCTGTAATTCCATCTTTCAATGGATAAACAGGTATCCCAGTCTTTTCTAAATCCCCATCGCAATGGCATTCACTAGCGATTTCATCTGTTCTACGTAAATCATCCGCATCATAAATTTTTTCCATCTCAGGAATTGATAAAAAGTATCTTCCTGTAATTGGTGTTACATTCTTATCCCGCAAGGTTGTACCCTGTTTGATTGCGGATAATACCTTTAAAGTTTCATAGTCCTTTTGTGCTAGATAATAAATCTTATTTAATGCGACCGTCTGAATTCCTTGTGCTTTCGATAGTGCTTTTAATACTGCATTCTTGGAACGCCATAACGATGTTTCTTCATAAGAAATCGCAATATCAAAAGTAGGTAATTCAGATTTCATCAAAGCTAATTTCTGAGTAATACCTGTACGATCTTCGCTGATGAGTTCCGCATCAAAATATCCACCTTCACCATACACAATGAGGAAATTATGTTCACTATATGTTAAGAATTCTTCTAGCGTCGCATACTCTCTTCCATCACACAACAATGAAGAAAGCTTCATTAGATTTGCATATCCTCTATTATTCTTTGCAAGTAGTAAAAAAGGAACTTTCTGTTCATGGTAGAAAACATCAACTTCTAATCCTACAATAGGATGAATACCCTCTTTCTTACATTCATGCAGAAAACGCGCTACGCCGTGCATCACATGATGATCGGTCAAAGCGACACTTTGATATCCATATTTTTTCGCTGTTGAAACAAGCTCAGGAATGCGAATTGTGCTATCCAGTAACGTGTAACAACTACGTACGAATAGATGTGTAGTCATGTAACTATTATACCTTAGGGCATAATATTAAGAAATAACTTAAAAGAAAAGTTAATGTTGTCGTTTAAAATATAAAAAGACAGGAATGTGCGATATAATATGTAATGATACATTTTTAAAAGTGAGGTCATTATGAAAGTTGCATTTGTTACAGATAGTGGTACTGGAAAATCAATTCACGAATACGCAGAACAAGGAATTATCAGTCTTCCTTTACAAATTAGCGTAGATGATAAAACATATCAAGATATGGAAACATTAAATCGTAATGACTGTATTCGTTTAATGAAGGAAGAAAAAGTTCTAACAACTTCACAACCTTCCGCAGGCATTATCGAAGAATGTTTTGAAAGTTTAAAGGATCAGGGTGTTGAGTTAATCATCGCTGTCCCTATTTGTAATGGTCTTTCTGGAACGATAAGTACAATGACCGCAATTGCAAATAGTTTAGATATTAAGATTATTTGTATTGATACCTATGTAACTGCGGTAGTGCAAGATTACTTAATTACAAATATTAAGAAGTGGTATGACGAAGGTAAATCTCATCTTGAAATTCAAATCTTAGTTGAAAAGATTATTAACTCTACAAATACTTTACTGATTCCAGAAACACTGGATCAGTTTATTCGTGGAGGTCGAATGACACCACTTGCCGCAAAACTAGGACAACTTTTAAAAATTATTCCTGTTTTACAAATCAATAAAAAAACTGCAGGTAAAGTTGATACCTTAACAAAAGTTCGTACTTTCCGCAAAGCACTTAGCACTGCAGTTGATGAAATTGCCAAAGATAACCCTGATGAAAATACACTCATCACAATCGCACATGTCGCAAATATCTCTGAAGCAATGAATCTATATCACACTATGACAGAACGCTTCCCTGAGCTACTATTCAAGTCATTGAATTACCTAATGCCATTGCAGTACACACAGGTGTTGGTTGTATTGCAATTCAGTATTTTCAAACCTGCTAAGAAACGGAGGTTCCATGACAAAAAAGAAAAAGTCATTTTTGCCTGACTTTGATCATCCGGAAGTTGTTGAACAGCCAGATGAGAAGCAGCGCGAAAAATTACGAAAGAAATATATACGTAAATTACGTTGGCAAAAGATCTTAACAGTATTCATGGTTTTGATTGTTGCAATATATCTTGTAGGTGGTGCTTACGCCTTGCGTTATGCTAGTAAATTACTAAAAGGTATGCCAACACTAAATGTTGATGATTTAATCAGTACAGAATCCTCAAAAATTTATGACGGTAATGGTACTCTTCTTACAGAAATCGGTACCTATTACCGCGAAAATATTGCCTACGAACAGATGCCTGAATCCTTAATTGATGCATTCTTATCTGTTGAAGATTCACGTTTCTTTGAACATAACGGATTTGATATTCCTCGTTTTACAAAATCTGTTTTAGAAACAGTATTACGACACAATACGCAAGGTGGTTCCACATTTACGATGCAGCTGGTTAAAAATACCTACTTCTCCATCGAAGATGGTGATAACAGTACCGAGCGTTCTGCTACCCTATCCTATAAGGCACAGCAGATTGTGTTGAGTATGCAACTAGAAAAACAACTTAATAAGCGAGAAATCTTTGAGTTATATGTCAATAAACTAAACTTTGGTGATCGTATACGTGGTGTACAAAAGGCCGTCCTTTACTACTATGGTAAAAATGCGAACCAACTCACTTTAGCTGAGTCAGCATTACTTGCAGGTATTATTAACCTACCAAATACCTATAACCCATATAACTACTTAGACTATGCCACACAACGTCGAAATAACGTTCTAGACCTGATGCAATATCATGGCTACATCACAGATGAAGAATGCGCTCTAGCGAAATCCATTAAAGTTGAAGATACACTTGTGGGTAAATCCAACTTCAATACTGGGAATACACGATACGCATCTTACTTGGATGTTGTATTAGATGAAGTACAACGTATGACAGGACTTGATCCGTTATCTACTGGTATGTCTATCTATACCGCGTTAGATCCAACCATTCAAACTGAAATCGAAGCGATTCAAAATGGTGAAGTTGTTGACTTTGAAAGCGACCTCGTTCAGCTAGCAATGATTACCCTCAACAACAAGAATGGTGAAATCGTTGGTGTTGGTGGTGGTAGAAACTATGGTGGCGATGGTGGATCACGATTGTTAAATCGTGCCCTACAACAATACAAACAGCCAGGTTCTAGTATTAAACCAGTATTGGAGTATGCTCTTGCATTTGAATATTTGGGATACTCCTTGGATGAAGTCTTGATTGATAAACCAATTACCTACCCAGCCGAACAACGCGTATTAGTAAACTATAACGGTAAGTATGAGGGTGATGTTACGATTAAGGACGCAATGGCTAACTCCTTAAATACTCCTGCCATTCAAACATTGGAGAAAGTTACAGCAAAAATTGGTTCAGACGCAATTGTTGATTACTTAAAGAAGATTGGCTTCTCACAGATCAAATACAGCAACTATCACTTATCCTTTGCAATTGGCGGTAATGACTTTACAGCTTCCGTTGCTGAGATGGCTGCTGCACACGCAATGCTAGTCAATCTAGGTGTTTATAACGAACCACATACAATCCGTCGTATTCAAACAGATGATGGCAATGTATATGAACCACAAAACCAGAATATTCGTGCACTTTCATCTGGTAGTGCATATCTTGTAGACCAGTTAATGGAAAATAACGTAAATCAAAACAAGTATTACAACCACATGCAGATATTACAAAGTGGTTATCCAGTTTACGCAAAAACAGGTACTACGGACTGGGGAAATGATGGTTACAATATGGTATCCCAAGTGGTGCAGCGAAAGATAAGTGGATGGTCGCTAGTACATCTCAATACACCAATGCTGTATGGTATGGATTCGACCAAGCAATCGATGGTGAAATGACATACTTCCCTACTTGGAGAGACTGGAATACACCAGGACAAATTAATCGTCACATGTTAGATATAGAATCCTATATCTCTCCAGATACAATTTGGGGTGTGTCACAACCAAGTGATGTGCAAGATGTAACATACCTTTATGGTACATATCCTCACGTCGCAAATGATGGTGCAAATTATGGTGGTAAGACAATTACTTCCCAAGTATCTTCTTCTGGCTTAAATTACACACCTACACAATACACAAGTTCATATCGTAACAACAACAGTTACCTAGCAGGACTTAACGCATCTATTTCCAATGGTATTGTTTATATCAACTGGTTAACACAAGATAGCTGTTCAGGCAGTCGTAATATATCCTTAAAAGACGACTATAATAACATCTCTAAATCTGGAGCTTGCTTAGCATATAACAGTTTCTTACAGACATCTACAAATGCTAAGTTCTATGCAGACTTATATCAAAATGATGTCTATATCACATCTGTAACAAGTAAGACAAACATGTATGCAGGTCTACCTGAGTACTTTAAAGGCAATATCAAAGCCTGTGGATACTTTGTGACAAGTGGTGGTAAGAAAGTCCGAAACAATCTGTACGGATGCTGGTTATTACGATCCAGACGCTACTGCCGCAAAGGATGCAAAATAAACAATAAGAATCTATAGCGATATAGGTTCTTTTTTTATAAACAAAAAGCGAATAATAGAATTACATCTATCATTCGCCACTGTATACTATTTTCCCTCTGTCATAAGCTGTTTTACAGGGTCTGGTGCAACAATCTCGTTGACTTGGTTAATACCACTGATATATAGCTGGAAATTATCCACAGTAGACATCTTTGTCTTTGTTTCCTTGTTGTCATATTGTGTGTCAATTGAAATATTTACTTCACTAGGAACGAGTTTAAACTCTCCATTTTCCATCTTTTCAAGTACAAGATGAATTTGTAAATCGATAGATGTTATACTATCTTTTTCAGTTTCAAAAAGTCCACTATCTAAGAACGTCGATCTAAATGCAGAGACAACATCATAGTTATCTGTTGCGTCTCCTTTAAAGTCTAGAAATACAAATTGTTCATCTTCTGTCCTTGTAAACTGATCCGCAAATGTTTCACATAACTTATAGAATTCATCACTATGTCCTACCTCCGGATCTTTCTCTTCATAGATACCTTCTAAAGACTTACTCCATTCAGCTGTAGTTTTCCATCCTAATTCACGCCTATCATCTTTATATCTAACGTAAATAGTTTCCTTTACTAGGAGAGTATTGTAGTAGCCTAAACCAAAAATAATATGGTTCCGTAACCCTAAGAAGTTTTTCGTCAATTTTATCCTTGTCACCTTTACTTTCATCATAATCAGACCACTCGCGATAAAATTTTTCTAGATATGTTTGTGGTTCAAATAGAATACTTCCTTGTCTACCAAACATTGCAAAACCGTATTTTCTTGTTTGTCTGAATTTTTGCAGGTTCTTAGTATAATAATAACTCTCATATTTTAAACTTTTTGCATCATGAAGAATTGTTGCAAAATTCATAACATCTTCAGCCGCATGTTCTGTAGATGTTTCTGCTGCAGAGTCCTCTGGTTTTCGACAAGCAGAAACAGTAACAGCTAAAACAACCGTAAGGAATGTCAAAAAGATCGTTCTTATATGTTTCATTTTAGTTCCCCCTCATCCGAAATTGCATTTTCAACTCCACTAGGAGCTTCTACATGAATTCCAGAGTTAATATTAGAATACGTCACTTGACTAACCATTTTCTCCTTTGAAGATGAATACGAACGTCTAGAACATGTAAACGTAACTGATAATGGTGTATAGTCTTTTTTCGATACTGTTAAGTCAATGTTTAATTCTGCACTTTTATCATCAGGGAAAAAATGAAAGCGATTATTTGCTGATGTAGCAAATAAATCTGAATTTTGACTCAAGAAATCTATATCAGAATTTTTGATAATGTATTGTGATAGTTTCTTTATCTTCTGTAATTGTAAATTGATCTTTCTATTGTTCTGAAATATGAAATCGTATCACGCTGGATTCCAACTGGTCTTTCATGTTTATCTGTATCGTATTTCTTGCGTTTCCATTGCGATTGAGTTTCTAATTTGTAATATAACTCACCATCTTCATAATAATAATCATAAACAACACCAGCTTCGTTCTTAAATTTACCTAAAATAAGATCTTGTCTTAGGTAAAATGTACCCGTAAATTCCTTTTCATTGTGATACGTAGCTGGTTGTCCTGGCAATGGAGTAGAATGTTTACCATCTTCTGTATTAACGATGTGTATTTCACCTGTCTTCATTCTTTCAAAACTTTGAAGAACTTTATCAATCTTTTCTTCATCTGCTGCTTGCTTAGTTGCATTCTTACTATCAAAAGGATTACATCCAACTAAAGTAGTAATCATCAACAAGCCCAAAATACTCATAAGTATCTTTTTAAAGTTAAGCATTAAACATGACCTCCTAATCATATACCCCCACAAGGTTCATCATAATTATAAATATAAATCAGAAATATCACAATTTTACTTCTTATATTAATCACTCTCAAATAAGAAAAAGCTACATATTAAAAGCGTTGTATTATTTCCATTATGTATGATTTTTTTGATAATAAATAAGGACACCTATATAGATGTCCAATATACTACTATTCTGCCTTTAAATCTCTTGCCATTAGATCTCTCATTGCATCTAATGGAGCTTTTCCTTCATATAGTACTGCATATACTTCATTTGTGATTGGCATTGAAATGTTACGTTTCTTCGCCTCTTCATAAACAACTTTACATGCAAATACACCTTCTACAGTCTTCTTAGTTTTCTTCCCAGAACTTCTTTGCACCTTTATCTAGACCAATCTGATAACCAGCCATAAAATTACGAGAATGACGTGATGTACAAGTAACAATCAAATCACCAACACCATCAAGACCTAAGTAAGTTTCTTGTTTACCACCTAAAGCAACACCATAACGAGTCATCTCCGCAAGGCCACGTGTCATAAGACCTGCTCTTGCGTTATCACCCTGTCCACTACCTTCTAAGATACCACTAGCAATTGCCATAACATTCTTAATCGCAACACCAATTTCTGCACCGATTACATCAGAGTTACGGTATACACGGAAGTATTGGTTGGAGAATAAGTGCTGTACTGTCTTAGCAGCTTCCTCATTATCACTTACCGCATTTACAGAAGTCATCAAGCGTTGAATGACTTCCTCAGCGTGAGATGGACCAATCAAGGATACGATAGCTGCACACTTTTCTGCTGGTACAATCTTAGAAATCACAACACTTAAACGCTCATGTGTAACTGGATGGAAGCCCTTTGCAACATTGATAATGATTGCTGGCTTTGTTAGATGCTGACTAGCTTTAGTAAGTACTTCTTCAAGTGCCATTGTTGGAACAGCAGCCAATACGACATCTGCATCTGCTACTACAGATAAATCTGTACTTGCATGAATGTCATGGTTAATTTCTGTTTCAAAAAACTTAGTGTTGTGATGATTTACTTCAATATCTTCAACTTCACGTGGATCAATACCCCACATGATTACTTCTTGTTTGTTATCAGCTAAAACCTGAGCTAGAGCTGTACCCCAGCTACCTGTTCCTAGAACACATATTTTCATTCGGATACCTTCTTTCTAACAACAATACGAATTGGTGTACCACTAAAATCAAATGCTTGACGTAAGGAGTTCTCTAAGAAACGTTCATACGTAAAGTGCATCAGTCGTGGGTCATTACAGGAAAGTACAAATGTTGGTGGTTGGATAGATACCTGTGTACCGTAGTATACACGGAAACGCTTACCATTACGCGCTGGTGCAGGTGTTGTAATCTGTGTATCTGTGATTACCTCATTCAGGATATTTGTTGCGATACGGCGGCATGAATTTTCATATACCTGATCAACCACAGGAATAATTGTATCTACTCTTTGATGTGTTAGAGCACTTACAAATACGATAGGCGCATAGCTTAGATATGCAAATTCAATACGAATACGTTCAATAAACGCATTCATTGTCTTATCGTCCTTCTCAACTGCATCCCACTTATTGACAACGATAACGATTGGCTTACCAGCTTCACATGCATATCCTGCAACATGCTTATCTTGTTCACGAATACCTGCTTCACCATCAATCACAAATAATGCTACATCACAACGTTCAATCGCTGTCATCGCTCTTAATACTGAGTATTTTTCAACTGATTCATATACTTTACCACGCTTACGAATACCAGCTGTATCGACGATGACATATGGCTTTCCTTCATAAACAAATGGTGTATCAACCGCATCACGCGTCGTACCTTGAACATTTAGAAACAATAGAACGCTTTTTCTTTTAGAATTGCATTTACAAGTGATGACTTTACCAACATTTGGTTCGCCAATAACAGCGATATGAATACCTGTATGCTTATCTTCTTTATCTTCTTCAGGCATTAAGCGTAAACATTCATCTAGCACATCACCAATACCAATACCATGTACACCAGATACGGCGATTGGATCACCTAAACCAAGATTATAGAACTCATAGATATTCATCATACGAGGTTGAATCATCAATCATATTCACTGCTAGTACAACTGGCTTTTGTCTGTTTCTGTAAGATACCTGCGATATACGAATCATCATCAGTCATACCCATCTTACCGTTTACTACAAATAGAATGACATCTGCTTCATTCATCGCAATTTGTACTTGTGCACGAATCTCTTCCTGATATGGTTGATCAGCTAACTGGATACCACCAGTATCAATTAATTGGAATTTCTTTACCAGTCCACTCACCTGTTGTGTAAATACGGTCACGTGTAACACCTGGAAAATCTTCTACGATGGATACACGAGACCCTGCAATACGATTAAAAAAATTGTTGATTTTTCCAACATTAGGACGACCAACAATTGCGATTACTCCACTATGCATTACAAAACCTCCTTTTTCAATAAAAAGGCTTAGCAAGACTATAGATACGTTCTGTTACTTCTTCAATTGACATATCACTTGTGTCAATTTCAATCGCATCATCCGCCTTCTTAAGTGGCGAATTCGCACGTGTCATGTCTTGTAAATCACGTTCAGCGATTTCCCTAGCGATTTCTTCAATACTACCAGTCGGAATATTCTTAGCAATATTCTGATCATATCTACGCTTTGCGCGGGCCATCGGAGAAGCAGTCATATAAATCTTTACTTCCGCATCCGTTAAAACAACAGTTCCAATATCACGACCATCCATGATAAAGCCCTTTTCCTTCGCCATTTCTTGTTGGCGCTCTACAAGCATACGGCGTACATTTGCTAATTTAGATACAAGACTAGCAGCTAAGCTCATCTCATTTGTTCGAATCTTATCGGATACATCCTCTCCATCTAAGAAAATAGAACCATCCGTTGCTAACTGAATCTTTGTATTTTCTAGCATCTTACATACAGCTTCTTCATCTTCTAAACTGATATGATTTTGTAAAGCTTTATATGCTGTGCTACGATACATCGCACCTGTATCTAAATGTACATAATTTAATTTTTTTGCTAGACACTTGGCAATGGTACTTTTTCCCGCTGCTCCAGGTCCATCAATCGCAATATTTATCTTCATCTTATGCCCTACCACTATTCATTACGATGCCATAAATTGCTAGTAATAATAAGATTAACAGCAATAAAATAAGTACAACAACCACAATATTTAATACATGGTTTGTATACTGCATCTTCTCATTTACATCTGTTAGATTTGCTTCATAGTTATCTAACTGGATACGCATTTGTGTTGTTTCATTTAAGAGACGTTGATTTGTACTTTCGTAATTCTCTGTCTTCTTTGGGAACATCGCAAATGCATCATCACTGTCATTGTGTTGATTTACTGCTGCCTCATTACGTGGCTCTTGTGGATTCATTAAATCACCAAATGCGTCACCAAACTGTGCAGTATTATCTAACGGTGGGAAACTTGTTGTATTTTGACTCATGTAGTCTCTTGAATCCATATGGCTCACACGTGGTGTAAAGGCCGGAATTTCAGGAAGAGAATTTTGTGGATTTGATCTCTTCTCGTTCATTAAATTCTTAACTTCAGCCATGATGTCTTCTTTTGTAAGACTCATTGGATCATTCAAATGATTATTATCACCTGTATAAGGTACATCAAACAGATTATCCTGTTGTGATGGAACTACAGGTTTAGCTGGTTGGGTTGTACGTTGTTTGTTTGATGACATAAATGGAATGTCAGTTGTACCTGTACTATTTGAATATGGCTTTTTCACAGGAGTTTTACGTGCTTCTTGAATCTTTTTGCTTGCAGCTGTATCACCCTTAATCTTACGTAAGATATCCATGGATGTGTTTTCTAAAGAAGAATTACCCTGTTCGATATTATATTGCTTTACTTCACGAATATACTGATCTAGATAATCATTATCATAGCCAGCTAAGTCATTTACAGTTGTAAAAGCACCAGCCTCAAAATCAGCTAATGTTGGTGCTGGTTCTTCATGCTCAAAAGCAGTGACTGGTTCAGAAATCACTGGTTTAACAGGTTCCACTTTTGTAATTGGTGCACTTACACGACGATGAACGCCTTCACTAGCACTCTCTGTGTAATCTCCACTTCTGTGGAAATTATTCGCATCAATCTGATTTAGTCGCTTTTGGAAACGAGATAACTCTTTGGTTGTTGTTACGTCGTTACTATCTAAATCCTGCGCAATACTTTCGCGCAAATCTTTATATTTCTTAATACGTGATAATTCAGCCATATGTACATCTCCCAATAAACAGAAATATTATACCATATCCACATTTATTTCACTTACCCGCTTAGAGATTTTTATCATTTACACACGAAAAAAGGCGTGTTCCTACGCCTTTTCACTGAATTTTCAGATTAATGTAAAAAACTTGAGATACGCTTGTACAATAATCTAGTGATGACACTTACAACAAATCCTTTAATTAGGTTAAATGGTAATACACAAACAAAGAGTAAGCCCCATACACTCTTGATAAATGGGAAGATTGCGGCACCCATCTTTACAAATGTATCAATAGGCATGCCATATAGATTTGAATAGAATGGTAATAATACAAAGTAATTCGCAAGAATTCCTACAACTGCCATTACAAGTGTACCTACAATCATACCGAGTAATGCATTCTTCTTTGACTTTCTTTACGATAGATAATCGCTGCTGGTACTGTAAAGGCAATACCAATGATGAAGTTTGCAAGTTCACCTACAAACATTGTTTCTGTAGGTTTAAATAATAACTTCAAGATAATTTTAACTGCTTCAATGAGAACTGCTGCCCAAGGGCCAAATGCAAATCCTCCAATTAATACACTGACTTCACTAAAGTCTAGCTTATAAAAGCTAGGTGCGATAAATAGTAGCGGGAAATCAAACATCATCAGCACAAATGCTACTGCACTGAGGATCGCTACATTCGCGATAAATTTGGTGGTTAAAACTTTCTTACTTCCTGACATGGTTTCATCTCCTTGCCTCAAAATAAAAGAGGCTATCTAAGATAACACCTCGGGTAGAAATTGATGATGAAAAAACTTTTACTCTTCCATCCAGACTTTACTGTCGCCATCGGAATTGCACCGATTCAACCTTTCGGTTCGCGGGGTATACCGCCGGTCGGGAATTGCACCCTGCCCTGAGTTTTATCGTTTATAGTATACACCAGTTTATCTTCACTTACCAGTAAAAAGAAAAGAAGGATTTCTCCTTCTTAGATATTTAGTAATGTCTTTAACATCTCTACTGTGTTTTGCATTGTAAGTGGAATGTAGAAGTATGCAGTACAAATAAATCCTGCAACCACAATCATGAGTACAATCATCTGGGCACTAGTCGCAAATGGTGCTGATTTGATGTATGCCTGAATACGTAGATATACACTAGCCACCATACCAAGAACACCCAACAAAATTCCTACTAACATCGACTTCGATAACATGATAATCGCAAGAATATACAACACTGTTGGAAGTAAACTTGCGATTGAAGTTAATGATGCAAGTTGATGACGATAGTTATAAGATACTTTGATATTTGCAATCAAACCACTAATTACCAAATAGATTCCTTCAAATAGAATAAATAAGAATGCTAATTTTAATGACATGATGAATGTATCGCTAAAATTCATTCTCGTAAATCCAAATGGTGAAAGATTAATATAACTTGCAAAGATTGCAGATAAGAAAGTACGCAAACGCAATCCAATGGATTGTATTACGAATTACTACTCCTATAAACATCATAAAATCATCTTGATTCTTTCGCTAGACGATCAATCGCATACGCTGGGAATAATAGTCTTGTTAATGCATCTGTCTTTGCAGTACTAATATCCCTATCTGCCTCCGCAATCAATCGTTCTTTGCGCGTCATCTTAACTGGCTTTAGCCCTTTTCTTCTGCTGCAGTTTCTTTTCTCTTCGCCTCTTCTTCAGCTTTGGCTGCCTGTAATGCTTTCTGCTTTTCTAAACGTTCTTCTTTACGCTTTTTGAAAAGTCATCTTTTTAGCGATGCATATTTTGTTTGTAATAATTGCCATGCATGCCGAGAAGATTCCTTCGCCTTTATGCCCAGCATCAGATAAGAAAGGATTTTAGCTTTTCCACCTGCTGCAGTTAGTGCAACTTTTGCCTTATCTAGATTTTCATCTAATTTGATATTTTCAACAAACTTTTGAGGAATCAATTGATTGATTACAGTTTCTACTTTTGTTACTTGCTTTTGTGTTTTATATATTGCATGTTGTTTCAATGGTCTATGACGATACTGTACAACACGCTGACGGTAGCTAATAGGAGTATTTGTTCTTCTTTTACTGCCAATAAATCTTACTTTCTCCATGAAACTCGCCTCCAGTAGTTTCATTATAAACAAAAAGAGTATCTTATTACACTCTTAATTATGAAGAATCTCTAAAAACGTTCATCTATCGTATTACTTCATAATCTAATATGACTTTTTTCTCAGGATCATATTCTACAATTAAAATCTCACTAGCTAACTGTATATGAATGAATCGATCTTTAACTTGATACTTCTCTTTTAAATCTATGTCCGTACATAGTTCTTTTTTCAATCTAGCAATGGCAGTTAACTCTTCTTGTTCAAAGGCATAGATTGCTTGTAAGTTCTCTACTGTCTTTGCTTGATAATTCAAATTGGTAGAAAGTACCGTAATCATTGTAATTACATATAAAAAGATAACAAGAAAGTAAGCACTGATAAATCCTTTATTGTTTACATAGGTATACTTCATATTCTTGATGATTTCTAACATACCGTAACATCACACTATCTCCTTCTAAGTAAAATAAGGCAGCTTCAATATCCATCAAAAACATCTGTGTACCTGGTTGTACAATGAGGTTCTGATTTACAACACTTAATCTCATTTCTTCATGTTGTCTTTGAAATGTTAAAGAAGATGGTAGTAGTTCAATATCATACGCTACAGCTAAATATCGACGTAGTTGTACTAAGGCAATCTGATCTTGTAATGATGTTCTATCTTTTAAGGATGTACGCATCAAAGATATAACACTTACCATAATTGGAATACAAATACAGACTGTTAATATAGCTACTAAGACTTCTACGAGGGCGAATCCTTTTCTATTTGACATTCTTTTAAACATCCTTCTACATCATTCATTTTTTCGATTAGTGACTCCTCCATCTTACGTATCGTTCTATCAAATACTGTATGTTGCGCATATTTAGCCTGTACAATACTTGTAATCATAGTTACCAACAACAAAGTAACACTCAAACATACAAATGCCTCTGCAGTAAATAATCCCTTTTTATTGAGTCGCAAGTCTACCACCACCTAGTTCTACGACGATGGAGCGATTATTTTGAAAATAGATTGTCTTTGCTTGATTCACATTTCCCTTTTGATTAAAGCGCACATTATATATGTCATATGATACAGGTTGTGCTTGTTTCATTGCGGTACTTTGCAAGTATAGATATTCATCCACAAAGGCATAATATTCAGTATCAGGAATATGTATATTTGTTGGTAATAACATCATAAATACCGATATCACAAATAACACAATACACATTTCAATCAAACTAAAACCCTTATTCGATATATGCATGTCCATCACTAATTACAAGACTCTTTTCACCATCACAGGTTATTTGTTGTTCAGTTAATAAACCTGCGTTAATTAAATCACTGACACTGCTTGGATAACTGTCATATTCCAATTTATATTGAATAATTGCAGAATCCGCAATCTTCTCTAAAGCCTTACATCCCTTATCACTTACAATATTCAGTGTCTTTTTTATATTTGGTATTACTAATAGAAACAAAATCGAAATGATTAAGATTACAATTGTCATCTCTAGTAATGTAAATCCCTTTTTATTCATTACTCACCTCCTATATGTTCTGTAACATCTGCATCGGTAACATCAATATCTGATAGATAACAAGTAAGATTAAGCCTATCGTCCCATAACAGGATAGTTGTACGCTGCGCGTAAAGATACGCACTTGTTTGATATGTCGTTGTTGGTTCATCACAAGATAGCCTTCCAACATCTTTTCACAATTTGAACCATGCAAGGCAATCTGAAAGAACTGTTGTAAGGCATGTTCTACATAGGGTGTATGCAAGGTTTCTTCAAAGGATTCTCCTTTGGATAAAGATTCATTTAACTCCTGTGCAATCAAACGTACTAATGGTTTCTCTTTGATATCCAAAAGTATTTTCATGGTCTGTATTGTCGAAATACGTACCCTTACACATTCTAGAAAGTATCTTGCAAACTCTGCAGATGCCTTTTGAACCATAAGGGAATCTGGTACATACTTTACAAGCACACGATATAACCAGCACTTTCTTTTAGGTTCTTGAAACACAACCCACAACAACATCCCTACTACTAATAAAATTGTAACTAGCCATGATAATAGTTGAATAAAACTTCTTAAGAAGTAATAACTTGTCACATTGATGTCAAAGCTTGTCATTAATGTCATCATCTGTGGAAAAACAAAGCTATTAAATAGATACATTCCAATAAACATCACAAACAACATAACTACAGGATATACCATATCCTTCATCATCTTTTGTTTCATCTTCTCATCATGACTTGCCAGTTCAACAGAAATACGCATACTCTCTAGAACTGGTAAATAACGGATAAAGTTATTAAAGTATCTTCGATAACAGTGTGGCAACAACATTGAAAATGCGTCTTTAAATGTTTGACCCTGTTCTAATTTTTCTAGTACATGTTTTATGCGATGCTCATTTCTTTTTGTCTTTAAAATCTGCAAGGTATCTTTAAAACTAAATCCATTTTCCATTAAACTAACGATTCCTTGGCATTCCAGTTTATCAAAGTGTGTATTCTTCCAAACAATCAGACGCAATATATCCCTTAGCGACTGCAGATTGTAGTTGTTTTTGTAGTGAGACGAACGTCTCAGAAACACGTCGATGTTCCAAGGCATAAGCCACCTCCTTTCGATTCATATATTCGTATACACCACATCGCTTCCCTGCACCTAGATTAAATAACCGTTGATTGGAAATACCGATTAGTACATCTTTGAGTTGATACATATCCACACCTAAATCTAATAGACGATCAATCGCAGACATACAATTCTGACTATGTAAACTTGTCACAACCAAATGTCCTGTTAATGCGCTACGCACAGCCATTAAGGCTGCTTGGCTATCACGTATCTCACCAATCATGATGATGTCTGGATCATGTCTCATGAGTTGTTTAATTCCTTCATCATAAGATAAATGTTGATGGTCATTGATTTGTATTTGTACATAGTTTTCGTGATATACCTCAACAGGATCTTCTAACGTAAAAATCTTCTTTCCTTTTGTTTCATTGAGAATGGTATAAAGTGTTGTAGTCTTACCAGAACCTGTGGGTCCAGAAAACACGAAAAAGCCCAGAAGTATGTTTTTGTAATATTCCTTAGCCACAATGAAGTATCATAATCTACTGTTAAATCCTCAATATGTAGTGAAGAGTGTTGATTGAGAATACGTAGTACACCTGATGTATTGTGATAGCTCGACACAAGTGCGAAGCGTAATGAAACTGGGTTGTCCTTCGATTTCCATCTCAAACCTTCCTGTTTGAGGATGATGAATATCAGATAAAGTCTAGATTTGCTTTTGTACATTAGATAACGAAATAAACGAATATCATCATCCTTTGGGACCATTTGTCTTACGTCCTGTTCAATCTTCATCTCGATACTTAAACTCTCTTTTGGATATGTCTTTAGATGAAAATGAATATCCGTCACATGAAATTCCATCGCTATTTTTTTAAACACTCAATCAGTCTTTCTTCCATAACAGCCCTCGCACTTTCTATATTCAATAGAAATGCGAAAACTCCATAAAAAAATGTTCGATTTTCTCGAACATTAGTATTCATAACTTAAATCAAATTTTTCCATCTGACTTCTGTACAATCAGATAATAGTAACCTGGAGGAGTTTGTACTGTTTGATCATACTCTCCATATCCTTCAATATTAACCATATCCGCAATCAGATTCTGTTCTAGGTCATATAGTTTCGCCACAAAAGTACCATCTCCTGTGTGTTTACCATAGATTCTTAGACTTCCTGCATTGAGATAGAAGCGTACAATATAGAGTCCACCAGAATTTTGAATCTCTGTAGCTTGTTTACTTGAAGCAGAATCTGGATCATCAACCACTGTTGGTAAATCAAATTCCTTTTCTTTTTCATCCTGCGGCTTTTCAACTGTGTTATCAGTTGGAATTGTCTTTTCCTCAATCATTTGTGTAACATGACGATCAACTGCACCAAAAGAGCTCTGTGAGTAAATAATATCATTCCTATCATTTTTATTTATAGATACTGTTAATAGTGAAACTTGTTGGGTCACAGTACGTCCATTTTTCTGGTATGTGTAAATACCGTAGATATTGTTGCCCTTGATGATTGTCTGCGTAACCGTACATTCATATTGTGGAAAATGTTTCTTTAGGACAGACTCAATCAGTCTTAATGCATCTTCATCTTTAAAATCAGTTGTAGAAATCGCAATCTTATCATCTTTCGCTACGTAGGTTGACTTTTCTTTTTGACAACCTGCCAGTAATACTGAACTCAAACATAAACCAATCAAAAATTTCTTCATATTACTACCTCGCTTCTATTCTACACGAAACAACAATAAAACAACTTTGATAAATTCTTAAAAGTAAGAAATCATATAAGGATTGTTACGAACTTCGATTCCTATCGTACTCGCTGGTCCATGTCCTGGATAAATCTGTAAATCATGTGGAAGTGTCTTGAGATACTCTAATGTTTGACGCATCTTTTCATCGCTACCCGAATATAAATCCGTTCTACCACAACTAGACACAAATAACGTATCCCCTGTAAACAGAATATTCTTATAGCGAATACAGGTACTGCCATCTGTATGACCAGGTGTATGATGAATCTCTAAAGAGAACGTTCCAATCTTAACCTGTTTCTCATTTAAATCATGAATAGGCGCATACACATGGTGCACTATAACCATACTGCCCCGCATTGCTTGGTAGTACAAGTGCTAAATCATGATGGTCCATATAAACTGGACAATTGTATACATCACATAAATCATCCACTGCCCCTGTATGATCAGAATGTCCATGTGTTAAAAGAATTCCATCAACGATTTCATTCTTTCCAACACATTCCATAATCTTCTTATAATATCTTCCTGGATCAACAAAGAGTACATGACCATTATCATGTAATACATAAGAATTCTCTTCAAATTGACCAATTGGTAATATATCTAATTTCATAATAAATATAAAAAAATAACCACCAAAGGTTATTTCTTCTCCTTATGCAATGTCATTTTGCGTAAACGTGGACAGTACTTCTTAACTTCCAACTTTTCTGGGTGCTTACGCTTATTTCTTGTAGTGATGTAGTTTTCTTCACCACTTTCTGTGCATACTAAGATTACATTCTCTCTTGCCATTGTTAATAATCCTCCTAAGATTTTGCATGATGAGTATATCATATTCATAAATCAATTCCAAGTGCTTTATGATTTTAAGAGTCGAAAAACTCGATAAAATTTTATAATCGTGGGATAATAGTACTCATAAAGGAGACAAAATAATGAAACGTACTGAAACACGTGCTTTATTTGTAGGTAATGTCCAGATTGGTGGTCCAAAATAAATGTGTCTTACAATCTATGACAAATGTTCCTGCAAAGGATGTAGAGCGCTCAGTCGCGCAAATCAACGAACTAGCCGCAAATGGCTGTGAACTTGTCAGAACAGCAGTATTAGATGAAGAAGATGCTCGTGCTATTCCAGCAATCAAAGCCCGTATCAACATTCCTCTAATCGCAGATATACACTTTAATTACCTACTTGCCCTCATCTGTTTAGATGGAGGTATTGATGCGATTCGTATCAATCCCTGGTAACATCGGTTCTCGTAAAAATACAGAAGCTGTCGTTGCCAAATGTAAAGAAAAAAATGTACCAATTCGTATTGGTATTAACGCTGGTTCTTTAGAAAGAGAACTATTAGAAAAATATGGTGGTCCATGTGCAGAAGCTCTTGTCGAAAGTGCTCAGCGTCACGTTGATATTCTAGAGAGCATGGATTTCTATGATATCTGTTTATCATTTAAATCTTCAAATGTAGAACTTACAATTGACGCATATGAACTTGCCGCAAAAGACATTTAACTACCCTCTTCATTTAGGTGTTACAGAAGCTGGTGGATTTGCGGATTCTGCTGTAAAGTCTTCTGCCGCACTAGGTGTACTCTTACATGAAGGAATTGGTGATACAATTCGTATCTCTGTATCAGGTCCACCAAAGGATGAATTAATTATTGGTAAGGCGTTACTACGTAGTTTCCGTCTGATTGAAGACGTGCCTGATTTAGTAGCTTGTCCTACTTGTGGAAGAATTCAATATGATATGATTCCACTTGTCAAAGAGATGGAAGAATATCTCCACAGTATCAGGGCAAATATCACAGTCGCAGTCATGGGCTGTCCTGTAAATGGTATGCAAGAAGCTAGCCGTGCTGATATTGGTATTGCGGGTGGATCCAAGTCAGGTATCCTCTTCCGTAAAGGAAAAGTCATACGTACCGTACCACAAGCAGAAATCAAACAAGCATTGATTGAAGAAATCGAAAAGATTATAGAAGAACAGAGAAGCCAAAAATAGCTTCTCTGTTTTTACTCATTACTTTTGAAATACGATTGGATCTGTAAACTTAATATAAACAACCAGGTATCCAATCGAAAACAAGAATCCCGCAAACACATCAGATGTGTAATGAACACCTAGATAAATCCGACTCATACCAATAATGAGAATCAATAGACTAAAACATGTCATCAATGTCCAACGTAATTTCTTATTTTTAACATTTTTGTAGATCATGTAGATTAGATATCCATAGAATGCCATACTAACCATAGAATGCCTGATGGAAAACTATATCCCTGTTTCCGCAATCAAACGAAATCCAGTAGGACGAGCACGACGTACGATCAATTTTAGTATGTTATTTAACAGTGCAATCAATACCAAGTTTGATACAACACTGACTGCGATTCTTTTATTTGTAATGAGAACTAATGAAGCGATAGCCCAAACAATCATCAAGATAGTACCACCAAACTGTGTAATGACTTTTCAAAATTGGGTGTTAAGGTATCTGATATAAAATGCTTTGTTACAAAATTATAGACAGAAGTATCAATCGGTAATACATGACTACCCCATACTGCTTGCATCAAATATACGAAAGATACTAATACAAATCAGTACAATAACCCACTTTATATTTTTCTTTTGAAAAACCTGCATGCATATCTCCTTTTAAAAATCGACGCATGTGCGTCGATTAAGCAACTTGAGGTTTGTTGCCACCTTGGATGAAGTATACATCATACCAAGTAATAAATGTATAGAGTGTCCAAATCTTACGACGCGCATCTACCTTGCCTTGGAAGTTATCATCTAATAATTGTAACACTGCCTTTTGATCGAAGAATTCACCAACGAAATCCTTTTGATAATTCTGCTCGTACAATCTGATAGAACTTCTCTGTACGTAACCAGTCCTTTAATTGGAACTGGGAAAGCCAAGCTTTAGGACGTGCTGCCCATTCCTTAGGAATATGACGGAACGCAGCTTGACGGAATGCATACTTCGTATTATGTTCGTTGAATAAATATTTTGTAGGAATTACCTGTGCACATTCCATCATCTTCTTATCAAGTAATGGAACACGTAATTCAAGAGAATGTGCCATAGACATCTTATCAGCCTTCAACAAGATATCTCCAGGCATCCATTGGTGCATATCCAAGTACTGCATCTTTTTGATTTCAGATAAGTTCTTTACTTTTGCATACTTATCCTTCACAATCTCTTTGACAGATGGTGCGTTACGATATTCCGGTTTCACAATCGTGGAAGCTTCTTCTTCCGTAAATACTAGTGCTTGGCCAATGAAATATTCTTCAGCAGGCTGTACTGCTTTTAGTAAATGTAACTTACCTGGGAAGTTAGGCAACTTCTTTAAGTGTTCTGATAACTTATGACGCTTACTTTGAGATAACTTCTTAAGAGCCTCGCCAAGCTTACGAACTGTCATAGAATTTGAATGCCAACCATAATCAATATAACCAGCAAATAACTCATCTGCACCCTCTCCACTCATAACAACCTTCACATCACGAGCAGCAAGTTCTGATAAGAAGAACAGCGGCACAACGGATGGATTGGAATCTGGTTCATCTAAGTAATATTGAATCTGTGGGAAGTATTGGAACGCCTCTTCACCTGTTAACGTACGAGATGTATTGTGTAACCCTAAGATATCCGTTAAAGCTTTTGCTTCTGTAGATTCGTTATAAGAAGATCCAAAACCAACAGAATAAGTCTTTGCTGGTTTTAAGATAGACGCAACTAAACTAGAGTCTACACCAGATGATAAGAAAGAACCAACTTCTACATCCGCAATCTTATGTGTTGCGACAGATTCCTGTACTGTTTCATCAATAAAAGTTTAACAGCCTCTTCTAGAGTCATATCCTTTTCTTCTTGATGTAAATCCCAATACTGTTGAATATCTAACTTACCATCCTTCAGGATAAAGTAATGTCCTTCTGGTAAACGATATACATTCTTAAAGAAACACTCTTTGATTGCTGGATATTGGAATGTTAAGTATGGTTTTAAAGCTTCCTTATTTAACTCCTTTTTAAAGGATGGATGGTGTAAGAAAGACTTGATTTCAGAACCATACATAAATACTTCGTCCGTATTGTAATAATAGAATGGCTTAATTCCAAAATGGTCACGTGCACCAAATAATTCCTTCTTCTCTGTATCCCAGATAACAAAGGCAAACATACCACGTAACTTTTGTAAAAGTGCTACACCATACTCTTGGTAACCATGGATTCAACACTTCAGAGTCTGTATTTGTCTTAAAGTGATAACCCTTTTCAACTAATTCCTTACGAATAGTCTGATAGTTATAGATTTCACCATTAAATGTTAAAACCTTTGTCTTTTCTTCGTTGTATAAAGGCTGACTACCACCTTCTAAGTCGATGATACTCAAACGACGAAAGCCTAAAGCCGCATCGTCATCAATATATTGACCAGCGCTATTTGGACCACGGTGGATAATCGCATCCATCATGTCTTTAATAATCACTGCTTTTTCACTCTGTGTTTTTTTATCTACAAATCCTACAATTCCGCACATAGAATCACTCCTTTAAACAATGTTATTTGCACTAGTTAGTATAACATATATATCTAGTGATTACTCGCTCCTTCAAACATGCATTTTTTTCCAAAACTTTTTATTGAAGTATCGATTCTCATTTAGTATAATCTATTAGCAAGCTTCAATAACGGCGCGTTGGTGAAGCGGCTTAACACACCGCCCTCTCAAGGCGGCATTCACGGGTTCGAATCCCGTACGCGTCACTGCCAAATCGACTACGGTCGATTTTTTAATTTAGTAAAAAAGAATAGTACAATACTATTCTTTTCAAGATTTATTCTAACAATCAACTTTATAACTATATACAATATCAATACCTAATTTAATGAATGTAACAATTAGTACTGCGATAATCAATGTAGTATTATCGAAAAGAAAACTAATTACCACAATGACAAATCCTACAATAACACCTGTAAGACCTGAAAATCTTTGACATTTTTTCCAAATCTCATCATTCTTCATCGTCTGTTTTGTTCGAAAGCCTAGAATACTATTCCGTTTAACTTTAGGCATGATATTACTGATTACAATTAAGAAGATTCCTATGATAATAAATGCTATTTGTATAAATGTAAGTGATGCAAACTCTAATTTCTCAAGCTGATGTAGACTCGAATAAATCATAAATCCACTAAGCATATTGAAGATCAATAGAACACAGTTACTAATAAACAAGCTACTCTTTTCGTTATTATTTCCTTGCGGCTCTTGTTTCTGTGCAAGCTTTTCCCATCACCAGTGAAAAGATTCCAAATCCAATTGTTAAAACAGGTAATATTAAGATTTCATATTTACTTCCCCAGCGATCAACCACATTATTGATATTATAGTGAGCTGGTATCACATTCAGGTAGAAAACTGTAATGCAATTAAACTAGCTACTAGTGGCAAAAAAACATAAGTACATAAAATAGTTTTTTTATTTCTTTCATTTTTTCTCCCTTTCAATTCGGAAATCCACATCAGTGCTTCATCCAAAATAGATAAGTTTAATTCATAGTAGATAAAATTCTTATACTTTGTTTCATAAATCAAATCGGCTTTTTTGAGCTTTGCTAGATGGTACTGATAACGCTTGTGGAGACATCCCTAATTGTTCAGCTAAATCTCCAGAACTGATTTTTCCTTCTTTCAATTTCATCAAAACATTCCTTCGATTATCATCCGCAAGAGCTGTTAAGATATCTTTGATTGCCATTCCATCACCTCACAATCTATTTAAGGATTTCTTTAAATAGATTATAGATCCGTCAGTCATTATATTTCAACTCTATTTAAAAATATTTTTTAATAGTTTAGTATAAAATCTTAAAAAAGAAGGACTTATGAAAGTCCTTCTCTATCTTTTCTTGCACGTTCTTTATACATAGCCTTCTTCTCTTCACGAATCTTGCTACGAATCATTTCACGCTTCTTCTGACGATGTACACGGTCAATTGCGGCTGCACGTTTCTTCTTGTAGCCTGGCTTTACCTTTGTATTCTTCTTCGTCATAATCATGGCAATCTTCTTCTCTAGCTCATCATCTGTCTTAAGACGCTTTTTGTCCATATGGATGAAGTGTTTGCCATCCCGTCGTACGATGACGAGCATGGTCAAACTTAATACCACGCTTTTGTAAGGAACGAATTGCTTGATCATCACTTTCTTGATACAAGGCATAACATGTACCTGTAGACCCTGCTCTACCTGTTCTTCCTGCACGATGGATATAGTATTCTAAATCTTCTGGGAATCCACAGGAGATAACATGTGTTACTTCTCCAATATCGATACCACGTGCAGCTAAGTCAGTTGCCACAACGTATGTATGTTCTGCATTAGCAATACTCTTCATAGCTTGCTTTCTCTTACGGCTTGTAAGATCACCATGGATTTCACTCACAGACACTTTATTCTTACGAAGTTCTTCCGCAATCGAGGAAGCTTCTTGACGTGTATTTGCGAAAATCAAACATACATAAGGTTGAAAGCCAGGTAAGATGGATAAAATCGTCTCAGCATAGCTATGATGATAACAAGGTACCAATACATGCTTGATGTCTGGATTAAAGCGTACCTTCTCACCAATCTGATATGTAATTGGATGATGCATGTACTTATTGATAAATGGCTTTAACTGCTCTGGCATAGTAGCAGAGAATGCAAGCATCTGTAAATGTTCACCCAGTCTTCCCGCAAATGCATCAATTTCGTCTAGGAAACCATATTCTAAGGTCATATCAGCTTCATCGACCACAAGCATACTTGCTTTATCAATACGTAAAGCACCACCATTTAAGAATAAGTCCTTAATTCTACCTGGTGTTCCGATTACGATATGTGGTTGAGACTTTTCAAGTTGTTCAATATCCTTACTTCTCTCACGACCACCAACGTATAAACGTACACGTATTTCTGGCACAATCTCTGTCATGACTTTCGCCATTTCATAAATCTGTGTCGCAAGTTCACGTGTAGGTGCCGTAATCACAACCTGCGCTTCATCGCTGTTAGGATCAACCTTTTCCATGATTGGAATTAAGTATGCGTGTGTCTTACCAGAACCTGTACTAGAAAGACCGATTACATCCTTACCACGTAAAGCAGATGGAATCACCTGTTCCTGGATTGGGGTTGGTTGTGTAAAATGGTTTTTCTCAATAAAGGCCATTGTTGTATCTTTTAGATTAAAATCTTCAAATTTTTTCATCTTATCACCTATAATTAGTATAACCGATTTTATTTGCGGTTTGAAAGGACTCTGTTATGGAAATCATAAAAGTCATCCCTAGAGGGTATTGCCAAGGTGTTGTTCGTGCAATTCTCATTGCCAAGAAAACAGTCAAGGAAAACCCAGATACTCCCTGTCACAATGTTGGGTATGATTGTACATAATCAATTTGTGGTTGATGCTTGTCGCAAGTTAGGTATCAACTTTGTTGAGGATAAGAATAAGACACGCATGGAACTATTAGAAGAAATTCCAAGTGGTATCGTTATCTTTACTGCTCATGGTGTAAGTGATGATGTCATCACAGCTGCAAAAGCCAAAGGACTTACTTGCGTTGATGCGACTTGTCCTGATGTCATCCGTACACATAACCTTGTTAAGGAACATAGTGCAGTTGGTGATATCATCTATATCGGCAAGAAGAATCATCCTGAATCCGAAGGAACTGTTGGTATCTCTGATAAGATTCATCTTGTGACATCCATTGATGATGTAGATGCACTCAAGAATGTATCTCTTAAGAATATTCTCATTACCAATCAGACAACACTTTCCATGTTAGATACAGCAGAAATCATCGTACACTGTAAAAAACTCTTCCCTGACGCAATTGTCGCAAAGGAAATCTGCAATGCTACAAGTAAGCGCCAAGAAGCTGTATTACAACTAAAAGATGTTGACTTGCTTATTGTTGTTGGGGATGCACGTTCCAATAACTCTAATCAACTTGCCAAGATTGCCAAGCATGCAGGCATCCAAAAATCCTATCTCATCGATAGTGTTCTAGATCTAACTCCAGATATGATTGATGGACATAAACGTATCGCAATCACAAGTGGGTCATCTACACCAAACTCTATCACCGACCAAGTCGTTGACTTCTTAAACGAATATGCACGCACAGGCATCTGGCAATTACCAGAGACTGTTAACGTGCAATTGATCTAAGATCTTCTAATTCCTCTTTTGTAAGAGGTCTATATTCACCTGGTTTTAAAGTTTCATCTAAAACTAGATTCTTCATACGAAGACGTTTCAGATAAACAACTTTATCACCAACAGAATTGAATATGAATTTAATCTCATGATACTTCCCTCTTGAATAATCAGTGTACAAGAAGTATCAGAGATTTTTTTATATACTGCCGGTTTATAACTTACACCATTGTATGTAACACCAGATTCAATCTTAGCGATATCCTCTTCTGTTAGTGGCAGTGTATGTTCTACATAATACTCTTTTTCAACATGTTTCTTTGGTGATAAGAGTTCATGAGCCAAAGGACCATCATTGGTAATCATCAGTAAGCCTTCAGTATCTTTGTCTAAACGTCCCACACGGAAACATACCTTTATAGTCTTCCGCAATTAAATCTAAATACAGTAGGACAGTTTTTCCCTTCTGTAGCACTGATATATCCAGCTGGTTTATTTAACATGTAATAAACATATTTTTCATACACCACAGGAATATCATCCACAAAAGATCTCCGCTGTATTTTCATCAATACGCATGTCAGAAGACTTTGCGATTTCACCATTGACACGTACACGTTTCTCTTTGACAAGTTTCTTTACTTCACTGCGACTGCCAACACGTGCATTTGCAAGAATACGATCTAAACGTAACATTTACGCACCTCGACGAAGAATGCGATTAAACATTCCACGAAAGTCGCGATGGAAGATAGACTTAGGAAGACGGAATAATTCACTGCTTGCAAAGTATACACCCATTCCTAAATCTTCCAATGATACCAACAAATACAATCGCTAATAAAGCGAGAATATTGTGTAGGATCAATACCAATCCAACGTACGATGACATAGATACCATTCATCGCAAAACAACAAATGATAATCTTCACCAAACGAATGATCATATTCTTCACACGTACTGGATATGTCTTTTGAATCTTATAAATACTGAGCGCAATAAATGTAATTTCACAAAGAATACTAGAGATAATTGCACCTGAATATCCAAATAAATAACAACATGGATAGAATGTCACAACCTTAACCAAGAATCCAATTGAGAAGTAAATCAAAGTATGTCTTCTCATCTTTAAAGACAATAAGATTGATAGTAATACAGGTGTCACTGTAGTTCCAAACGCTAAGATACTGGACCAGAATAAAGCTACCTGTCCATATTCTAATTCCTTAGCGCCATACATGATGTAATAGATAGGACCTGATAAAGCAGCCATCGATACACAGACTGGAATGACAATATAGAATACTGTACCAAGACAGTCTTCTAGAGACTTACGTAGTCCCTTCCAATCCGCATGAACCAAAGAAACAGTGATAAATGGAACAGCACCAGCCGCAAAACCATTACCGATAACCTGTGGAATGGAAGTTAACTTATCACAGTTTGTCTGGATAATACTCAATAACATTGTGGCTTGGCTATGTTGCATACCTAAGCCTTCCATCACAGACACAAAGAAGTTTGTATTCACAAGTACCTGTGAGTTTGCCAAGATAGAACTTAATAGGAATGGAATTACATACATCACAAACTCATGAATCAACTCTTTAATTGCGACTGAGTTTGTAGATTGTAGTTTCGGCTTTTTCCTGTACATCCTTGAAGTGTTTGCGGTCAAAGTTCATAAACTGTAGTAAGGCTACCATCGCACCGACACCAGTACCACCAACCGCTGTATAGATATACACAATCTTTGGAAGATGTAGAATGTACACAACAAACCAACCTGCACCAAGTAAGAAACCTACACGTACAAATTGTTCAATTACCTGTGATAAGGAATACTGTTGCATTTCCTTAGCACCTTGATAATATCCACGATAACTATATAAAACAGATACCAAGAATAAAGCCATCGCAAGAATCACAAACGAGTTTTGCATCGCCGCAAGTTCATTGGCTGAATAGGATGTACCACCTAATGCTCGAGCTGCTAAAGACCCTGAAAAGCCAATGAATAATACAGCCATCACAAAAGCCAGAAACCATTAATAAACTTGTCGCTAAGATACGTACTAGCACAACCGTCTTATAGTCATTTTTAGAAAGATATTTTGCGACGAGTGCTGCTAAGGCAAATGGAATACCAGCACTACAGATTTGTAATAGAATCGTATAATAGTCAAATGCAGCAGAATAATAAATCATATCCTGCTGTCCAACAATTGCTTTAAATGGAACGATATAGAATAAACCGATTAACTTTGTAATAAAGATACCAGCAGAAGTCGTTAAGGAACTGGCAATAAATGATTTTTTAATTGTATTTGTTTCTTTCATGTATCCAACTCCTCTTACTTCTCATATTTAAGTTCTTTTTGTATGTATTGTTTGACAACTTGTTTATTTGCTTGATCACGCCATTCCACAACAAATTTCAAGTTGATATGATCTTCAGAACTTTCACCACTGATAACAAGTCCTTTCATTAGACCTTTCGATTTATCCACTTGATTTGGCACAAGTGATACATCCGTATCAAAAACACCTAATGATGGCATCATCTTGTCATTATCCGCAAACGCAATATCATTTTCCACCGCAAAAATACGGCAATGATACATCTCTGTCTTGGGATTATCTATAATCACATAATAACGATAAGTACCATCAGATAACTGTGTCATCTCTGTACTAATTGAAAAATAATCACTAGATTCTAGATAGTTTTTTGTATTTAGAACTTCCGTATAATAACTCTCATATAATTCCATAGCCGCATTTGTTTCTGCGTCTTTTTTAGCACAGCCAGATAACATGCAGATACAGATTGCAATGACCAATAAATATCTATACATACAAATACCTCGCCTGTAATTATACCATAGAACAGTTATAAAAACGGATAGCCTTTTGACTATCCGCATGCTTTAGAATGTTAATACAAAGTAATTCTTCTTTACCTTTTTTAAGGATGGAGAATTCTTGGTTGATAGCTTCTGACTGATGTAATACAGCCTGAATATCTGTAACCTTATTACCGTTTACTGATACAGAACCCTGTTCAATTAACTTACGAGCTTCTGATTTAGACTTGCATACTTCTGCAATCACAAGTGCATCAATCAAAGTTACACCATCTTCTACAGCTGCCTTCTTGGCATCTGCTAGACCTTCCTTCATCTCCTCTGGAGATAAAGTCATAATATCACCCTTAAAGAATGTCTCTGTGATACGTAGTGCCTTCTCTAAACCATCTTTACCATGAACTAGTTCTGTTAGTTCAGCTGCAGTGCTTTCTGACCTTCACGCTTTTCAGGTGCATTCTTAAGAGATTCTTCGTAACCCATAATCTCTTCTGGTGTATGGAAGCTAAGTCTCTTGAGGTAGTCTACAATATCCGCATCTGGTGTATTTAACCAGAACTGGTAGAATTCATACGCATTTGTACGAGTCTGGATCTAACCAAATATTCTTACCTTCAGACTTACCAAACTTAGAGCCATCACTCTTTGTGATTAATGGAGAAGTAATACCGAATACCTTCGCATTATCACCCTCCATCTTACGGATAAGTTCCATACCAGAAGTTAAGTTACCCCATTGGTCAGAACCACCAATCTGAATCTGACAGTTATACTTCTTAAATAAGTTGTACCAGTCGATAGACTGTAAGATTGTATAACTAAATTCTGTGTAAGAAATACCAGAATCTAATCTCTTTTTGATGGTATCCTTTTGTAACATGTAAGAGATGTTAAATAACTTACCATAGTCACGTAAGAAGGCTAATAAGTTCATCTCACCCAACCAGTTATTGTTGTTTTCCATGATAGCTGCGTTAGAGCCTTCAAAGGATAAGAATTTCGCTAACTGTTCACGAATGCACTCAGCGTTATGAAGTACTTCTTCATGTGTTAATAGTTTTCTTTCTGTTGTAGGACGTGGATCACCAATCATTCCTGTAAAACCACCACATAATGCAATTGGTTGATGTCCTTGTAATTGGTAACGACGTAATAATAGGATTTGTTGTAAGTGTCCTACATGGAGAGAATCTGCCGTTGGATCAAATCCACAATAGATCGTTGTTGGATTCTTAAGTTGTTCGCCTAGTCCTTCTTTATCTGTACAATCTTTGACTAAGCCACGCCACTGTAATTCTTCAATAAAATTCATATACTAATCCTTTCCTAGCGCCATAATAAAAGGCGCCCATATTTCTAAGGACGCCTCAGCGCGGTACCACCTTAGTTTACGAATCATCGTACACTCATTTCTCTTTAACGCAGAGTAACGGTTTACCTTTTGAGATAAACAGCTCCTAGATGTATTCATCACCGATACAGAATTCCTTTCACCAACCGGAATCTCTCTACACATGCATACATGTGATTACTCATTCTATTCAACGCTTTTAGTTCTTTGTTGTCTGTCTTGGAGTAAACAGATAACTTAATTCAATGCTTTCGCCCTTTTCTTCGTGATTTTCTTCTTCATTCTGTAATAACTTTGTCATAACGCGCATAGAAACAGCGCCTAAGTCATAAGATGGAATGGAGAAACTAGAAATCTGTGGACGTACCATGGAATTATACTTCGTATCGAGTACACATACAACTTCCATTTCTTCTGGAATGGAAATATTGTTTTCTCTACTAGCATTTAACAATGCGAAGCATTGGGAATCTCTATTTGCGATAACCACATCATAGCGATGGTCTTTCATCCACTTTGATAAGAATGCATAAGATGTACGTGCATCAGCAGGAATCGAGATTGCGCCAGTAAACTTCTTACCACGCGCTTCATATGCTTTCTTTGCTCCAGCAACCATCTTTTCATACTGCTGTGGATTCTTACGATCTTCTAAGATACCAATGTTATCTTTACCTTCTTCTAAGAACTTAGAAACAAGTTCAAAGACAGCTTTCTTGATATCTACATAAACACTACTGATACCCTTACCATTAATCTTGTTACCAATGACAACGATTGGAATATTGTACTTGCTCAATGCATCCATATCACCAGCTACTAACTTATCATTGAAGATTACTACTCCATCCACATGTGACTTGATAATATCTTCAATTACCGTATTGATATCTGTAATACCAGCAGTGATTGTGTGTAACATAATGTTATAGTTATAAATCTTAGCTACATCAATCAAACCATTAATAACTTGACCTGTATAAGTAAAGCTAGCTTCAGGAACTACCAAACCGATTGAAGTAGACTTCTGTAATGCAAGGCCTTGTGCAATCGCATTTGGTTTATAACCCAACTTTTCAACTGCAGCTTCAACACGTTCTTTTGTAGGTGCTTTTACAACGTTTGAACCGTTGATTACACGGGAAACGGTAGCTAGCGAAACACCAGCTTCTTTAGCGACATCGTAGATTGTTACTCGTTTCATCGTATCCCTCCTACTTTTCATCCTTAGAGTGAATGATATTTCGTACTGTTTCAATACTCTTATCTACAGCTTGTTTTGTAGTATCCTTCACTTTTTGAATCGTATCTTGTACATCAGGACGATTCACAAAATCATTTACCTTTGTAATTGTCTTTTGTGTTGTATCCTTGATAACATTTGTAAGTTCTTTTGTCTTAGGTACGATATAATCTTTGGCTTGTTGATAAGCATCACTAGCCTTATCTGATACATCCTTTACTTTAGGATCTTGCTTGAGTTCATCAAGCTTAATCATTGCTGTATCATAAGCCTTTGTTGCATTCTTCTTGATATAATCTAATGTCTTACGAATATCTTCGTTTTCATTGAGCTTTTCAGCCTTTTCTTTGACAACAGAAGCTGCTTTCTTAGTCTTATCTACAACTTCTTCTTTGACCGTATTAAAAGTCTTCACAGTTGTATCTTTCATCTGCTGTAATGTTTCCGCATGTGGTGCGATAAAATCAGGAATCTTAAACTGTTCATCTTCCTTTTCAGAAGTTTCTTCAGTTGTAGTCTTTCCTTCTTCTTCCGTACTTAGTTCTTGAATTTTACGTTTGAGATCCTCAACTGTCTTTTGAATTGATTCAATAGGCTCAGTACTGTCGTCAAACTCGTTGAATGTAGATTTTTCATCTTTCTTTAATTCATCAGCCATTTGTAGTCTCCTTTTCAACTTCCTGAACTTGTACAGGAAGATCTTCCTCTGGATTTACACCAGTCTTAATTGTTTGTTTCAATGAATCTAATTTATCATTTGCAAAATCTGTTACTTTACCAATCGCAGCAGATGTCTTGTCATGAACCTTATCAAAGGTCTTGCTGTATTTGGCAACAGTATCTAATGGTGCTTGAACCTTCTCGATACTCTTATCCACTAAACGTAGCGTAGGATCTAAACCTTCGATTGTTTTCCTTAAAGCGTCGATAGTCTGCCACAGCTTTCGTAATAAGATACACAAAAACACCAACGCTACTGCTCCTATAATTGGTAATAGTTGTGTACATACGATTTGTAAATCTTGTATCAATTGATCCATATGATTACCTCTTTCCACCATTATAGTCATTTATGAAAAAAAGTTTTTCAATCATAGAATGCGCTTTTCTAAATAATACTAAAAAAATCGGATATTCCTATTTTTTAGTACATTATTTAAACTATTTGATGTAATTATCTACTTTAAATTAGATTTATTATTTTACGTAGTGATAATAGTACTAGAAATCACAATGATGAAAGGAATTACAAGAATCAAACAGTTCTGCTTTATTTTTTTGAATATTGTAGTTTTATCTGGATGATATTTGCGATATAGTACATAACAAATAATAGAGCCCAACAACAATCCTAATGAAGCAACTAATCCAATCACCGCAAAAATACCTTCTGCCTTCTGCGCAAAAGTCGCAATGACATAAGATGCTAAAATACAGATATATCCTGCATACTCAAAGACTTTATATCTCATAGTTAGTCTCTAATCATTTCAACAAAGGATTTATTTGTATCTAAATCCATATACCTCATTACAAAAATGAACCTCTTAATCTGTTTTCCATATTATGAGGTTCAATTCAATAAAATTATTCTTTATCTTTGTTCACAATGTTTTTGATACCATCAACAGTACCTTCAACGGCATCTTTTACATTATTAGCAAAATGTATTTACCTTTTTCTGCAACATCATCTTTATTTTTCGTTAATAATATTCTTAACACCATTTACTGTTCCTTCAACAGCATCCTTAACACCTTCTGCTACTTCTTTTTGCTTTTGAAGTTACTTTCTCAGCTAATCCTTCATGTTCAGTTTTCTTATCTCCAGTTAATTTTTCCAACTTCTTCTTTTAACTGCACCCTTCAACTGATCAATCTTTTCATTTACTGACATATTATGTCCTCCTTTTTTGACTATCAATTCGAAAACGATATTGAGATATTATAGAAACAACTTGTGATCAAGTAATTAAAAATAATTTAATGATATACTATCTGATTGATATCTCTGTTTGATTATCTCAATATACCTTCGATACAATTATTATACCATGTAAATCGCATATGCAAAATAACGCTCCCTAACAAAGTCATGCTAGGAGTTTTTTCACTAAATATAGAATTGATAATAATCATCTATATAATCAAAAACCGATTGAAATTACTCCAATCGGTTAATCACTATTATCACTAAAGTTTTGGTCCAATTTCTGTTACATTACCAGCACCCATGGTAATACATAGGTCGCCCTCTTCATAGATGGCTACGTAGAGTAGTCTTCAATTTCTTCAAAATGTAGGTAAGTAGAAAGATTTCACCTTTGCTTTTGATCCATCAGCTTAGAGATATCTTCTGCACTAACACCTGTTGTATTAACTCTCACGAGCTGCATAAATTTCTGCAAGAATTACAACATCCGCGTTTTCTAGAGCTTTGCAAACTCAGGTAGTAAAGAAGATGTACGTGTATAGGTATGTGGTTGGAATACAACATATAACTTCTTATGTGGATAATGTTTTGCTGCATTGAGAGTTGCTTCAATTTCCTGTGGGTGATGTGCATAGTCATCAATAACTGTTGCACCATTACACTTACCCTTATATTGGAAACGACGATCTACACCACTATAACTTACTAGCCCCTGCTTTATCGCATCAAAATCAATACCAAGACTATAAGCTGTTGCGATTGCTGCTAATGCATTATCTACGTTATGCATACCTGGAACTAAGAGTTGAACATCACCAAGCTTTTCATCCTTGTAATATACTTCAAAACCAGGATTTCCTAATGCATCATAGACAATATTTCTTGCATGCATATCCCCACCTTCACCAAAGCTAATCACAGTACCCTTAAAATCACCGATAATATACTCTTTATTATGAATACTATGATTAATTACAAGTGTTCCACCTTCTTTGATACCAGACGCAAACTTTCTAAAGGATAAACGAATATCATCTAAATCCTTAAAGAAGTCTAAATGATCTGCTTCTACATTTAAGATAATTCCAACAAGTGGCTTTAGCTCTAAGAAACTATTTGTATATTCACAAGCCTCTGTTAAGAATGTTTGTCCTCTACCAACACGGATATTTCCACCAATATGCGCAAGCATACCACCTAAACTAATTGTTGGATCAGTACTAGCCGCCATCAAAGATATAACTCAACATTGATGTTGTAGATGTTTTACCATGTGTACCACTAACAGCGATACTATTCTTGTAGTTTCTCCATCAGTTCACCAAGTAACTCTGCACGTGTCATCATTGGAATCTTCTTCTCTACACTAGCAATATATTCAGGATTATCTGGATGAATCGCAGCAGTATACACAACTACATCAATATCATCTGTGATATTCTCAGCCTTTTGACCACCGTAGTAAACTTTAGCACCATGTTGTTCTAACATCTTTGTTAGTTCTGTTTCTTGGTTATCAGATCCACTCACCTGAAAGCCCACGATCTGCCAACACTTTTGCTAGACCACTCATACTGATACCACCGATACCAATAAAGAAAATATGTACTGGCTTATTAAAATCTAATGTATATCTTTTCCATAAGACCTCCAAAAAACAAACGGTCGACATCGAAAGCGAATCTCTTTCAAACGTTAACGACCGTTTTGATAAACTATTTATTTACGTGAACTATGATCGTTCAAACTTGAACGAGAGATAATTGTTGTACTATCTTCAGCAGTCTCTCTTTCCAAATCACCAAAGCTTAGATTTGGGAATAATTGATCATCATTACCGAAAAGTCAAATTCAGAAGTTGCTGTTGTTCCAAACAAATCATCATCTTCCTGCTTTGGTTCTTGATCACGTGTGCTGAGAATATCATCTAATGAGAATTCAGGAATCTCATCCTCAACAGTTGGTGATGGAATCGTTACTGGTTCACTCTTCTTTACAGTTGCAATCACAACTGGTTCTTCAACCTTAATAGTTGGCTTGACTGGCTTTTCAACAGCGATACCATACATTGGTGAAAGAATAGGTGTCACGTTCTTTTCGAACTTAGCCTTTTCTTTTTCAGTGAGCTTAGAAGTAGTTGTCTTTACAGCATCCATATCCTTTTCATCAATACCGAAAGATAGGACTGATAACTGGATTGAAAAGCGATATTCCTTAGAAGGCTTTACTTCTTCACGCTTTACTTCAGGCTTAACAGCTGGCTTCTTCTCAACTGGTTTGCTATCCTCATCATCAAGATTAATCATTGTTGACTTCTTTAGGTTCATTATCTAAAAATACTGAGGATGATTTTTACAGGTTCTGGTTCAGCAACTGTTTCTGGTTCAACTGGTAATGCAGGTACTGCTGGAATCTCAGGTGCTTGCTCAGTTTGAACTGGAATTTTTGCTGTTTGCTGTAATGAAGATGTTTCTGGCTTTGTACAGCAGGTGTAACTGGAGCAGAGGCTGCAACTTGTTCTGCTTCAGTGTTGTCTTCTACAAATTCGTCATCATCCTCAAATAATAAGTTTTGTAATTTCTTGAGCATAAGGTCTATCCTTTCTTATATACAATAGTATTTTATTCTATTTCTCTTTCCTTGTTAAGTTATATATTATCATAAAATAACGCGTTTTAAGTATGATTTCATCAATTATCAGTTGTTTTACTCTTATCTTTTTTATTATCGATACGAGTCTTATCATCAATTAACTCTTGTAAGGTACCTTCCTCTGGTGCAATATCCTTATACAGATTGATTGCTTCCCCTTCATAATCAATTGCACTTTCATGTGTATACACCTGTAATACAACATCTTTTCGTACTATTACACTACGTGCAATAGAGTACATTTTCCCTGCAAGTTCTGCTGCATTTCCAACTTGAGCAACCCCAAATAAGTTTACTGCTGTGGATGTAAAGAATACTGCATAATGTTGATTTACCTGATAGATTTCACATACATAACCTACTGTTTCATCCAGCATATTTTGAAAGCTTCCTGAATATTTGGCAATCGGCTTTTGGGTATAAATGGATTGTGTAATATCCGTGGAAGAATCCATGATTGCTTGTACGTTTAGATTTAGTACAAACTTTGTAGACTGAAAACTAAATTCATTCGATGTTTCGGTTGAACGATAATGTCCAATCGATGGTTCTGTATAGTAGGTATAGAATGGTTTACGATGACTTGCACTAGGGATAGGTAAAGCACTAACTGCTGTAATCTGTTGTTCTAGTCTTTCTTGCATGGATTGACTAGATTGTGCACAACCAGTTAATAGAACACATAATAGGACTAGTAAAATCTTCTTTGCCATACTTTACCTCCTTTGCATTATCGTATCATAGTTTATTTATGTCTGCATGGCTTGGCACAAAGTTGATATATTGGTTGTCCAAGTTCCATAAATCGAGTTTCGTACTCTGTAATGACATCTTCCGCATGTTCTACGCGACGAAAGTCGACAGAAAATTCTGTGAGTGTAAAATCATTCTGTAAGAAATACAATACTGAATCTTCAAATAGATCCTTGTTGTCTGTCTTCATGCGGATATATCCATCTTCTGTAAGAATATCACGATACATCTCTAAAAACTTTGCACTGCTAAGACGACGCTTATGATTGCCTTTCTTTGGCCATGGATCAGAGAAATTTAAATGAATGACATCCACTTCTCCAGTCGCAAACCACTCCTGTAATTGTTCCGCATTGGCAATGATAAATCGCTTATTTTCAAGTAGTGGATTTTCTTCTTCTACCGCATGACGTGCAGCGACTGCACCAGCACTAATATCTTTTTCAATTCCTACCCACGCTTCATTTGGATACAGTCTTGCCATACCATTGAGGTATCCACCTTTACCTGTACCAATCTCTAAATGTAATGTGTCGCGTTGGAGTAATTCTTTCCACTTGCCTTTATTTTCTACTGGGTTTTGATAGACAAAATCACGGTGTTCTTCAATCCATGGCTCTGCCCATTTCTTTTTACGCATACGCATCGTTACTTTCCCTCCGAAAAAGAAGGCTGTACGCCTTCTTTTATTGATTATTCAGCGTTTTCTTTTTTCTTGAAAACTCTGCGTTCCACGTTAGCACTTTCACGCTTTTCATGGAAATTTGGTTTACCTTGTGGTTTAAAGTTCTTCTTTGGCTCTACATAGCCTTCTGGCTTTTCTAAGCATTCCTTAGCAGAAACCTTAACCTTACCAGTCGCATCAACACCAGTTACCTTAACCTTGATTGTATCTCCTACATGTAGAGCATCCTGAATCTTTTCTACACGAGTCCAAGCAAGTTCACTTACGTGGAGTAATGCATCTGTTCCTGGGAACAATGTTACAAAGGCAAATGATTCACGTACTTCTGATACAGTCGCATCATAGATGTCGCCAACCTTCGCCTCACGGATTAAGTCACCAACAATCTGCATTGCCTTATCAATCATATCCTGTTTTGTATGATAGAATACGCACTTACCATCATCTGTGATATCAATCTTGATACCATCACATGCAGCGATAATCTTATCAATCTGTTCGCCACCCTTACCGATAACGATACGAATCTTCTCTACAGGAATCATCATTTGAGCCATCTTTGGAGCCCATTCAGATACATGATCACGTGGTGCGGAGATTGCTGTTTCCATGTTGTCTAAGATTTCCATACGACCCTTATGTGCTTGTGCTAAGCTTCGCGTAGGATTTCTTCAGAAATACCAGTTACCTTGATATCCATCTGTAATGCAGTAATACCATTACGTGTACCAGCTACCTTAAAGTCCATATCTCCATAGTGGTCTTCCATACCCTGAATATCTGTCAAGATAGAGTATGTATCTCCAACTGTAATCAGACCCATAGCCACACCAGCTACCATTGCCTTAATAGGAACACCAGCAGCCATTAATGACATTGTGCCTGCACAGATACTTGCCTGTGAAGAAGAACCATTTGATTCTAATACTTCAGCACAGGTACGAATTGCGTATGGGAACTCTTCTGCTGTAGGTAATACCTGCAAGAGAGCTCTTTCACCTAAAGCACCGTGACCAATTTCACGACGGCCAGGAGAAGACATACGGCCCACTTCACCAACAGAGAATGGTGGGAAGTTATATTGGTGCATAAATCTCTTTTCTGTTTCAGTTGTTAAGTCATCAATCAATTGTGCATCGCTTAATGGACCTAATGTTGTAACAGATAATACCTGTGTTTCACCACGAGTAAATAACGCAGAGCCGTGTACACGTGGTAGTAAATCAATCTGTGAATCTAGAGGACGAAGTTCATCTAATCCACGTCCATCTGGACGAATCTTTTCTTCAGAGATTAAGCGACGTACTTCACCTGCTTCAACTTCAACACCATATTCATGTGCTTGTTTAACAGCCTTTTCACGTGCCTTATCATCTTCCCATTCTAACTTAGCAACTTCTTCTTCCATTTCGGCAATCAATTCATCAATCTTGCCGTAACGTTCAAGCTTTACCCTTGATAGAAACTGCTTCACGAATACGCTGTGCACCCTTTTCATCAACCAACTGTTTAACAATTGGGTTGATTTCATATAAGGAAACTTCCATCTTTTCCTTCGCACACGCAGCGATAACTTTCTTCCTGAATTGCGCATAATTCCTTGATTGCGTCATGACCAACCATCAAGGCCTTAAGCATATCTTCTTCTGATACTTCCTTAGCGCCTGCTTCAACCATGTTGATGGCGTTCTTTGTACCAGCTACTGTTACATTTAAATCAGAATTCTTTTCCTGTTCAACGCTTGGGTTAATGATGTATTCGCCATCAACACGAGCAACCATTACACCAGCTACAGGTCCGTTAAACGGAATATCTGAAATACATAGTGCTAATGATGAACCGAATAAGGATGCCATCTCAGAACTAGCGTCTGGATCGCATGATAATACTGTATTAACGATTTGTACTTCATTACGGAAACCTTCCGCAAATAAAAGGACGAATTGGTCTATCAATTAAACGTGCAGTTAATGTTGCATGTTCTGTTGGTCTACCTTCACGACGTGTAAATCCACCAGGGAATCTTACCTGCAGCATACATCTTTTCCTGATATAAAACTGTTAATGGGAAAAAAATCTGTATCCTTTGCTTGGTTGTTTGCTGTTGCTGTAGATAGTACTGTTGTATCCGCATAGCGAATGACTACAGAACCTCCTGCTTGTTTGGCAATTTCACCGTTTTCAACTGTCAATGTACGGCCATGAAATTCCCAGCTCTTCTTGTACTTTTCCATTTCTCTTCTAACCTCTGTCTGTTCTCGACTTTTCAAATTTTCAACATTCCCATTGTACCACAGCCACACTGTAAATTGAATATGTCTTTATTATGCTTCAATGCACCAAAGACCATGTTGATTACAGTATGCATAGACTGCAATAACTGGCTCGTCTTGATAGAACTTTACTTCTGGTTTTTCACCCTTATCGAAATACACAACACGATAACCCTTTTCATATTGTAGAATCACAAATGCAATATAATGGTCACCATCCATTGGATGGTCATCACTAGCAATATTAACTGAGAAAGAATCACCATTACGGTTAATAACAGGCTCATGTATTTCCCAATCTTCATTATTTTGAACCGGTAATTCAATAAATTTTTCGTCTTTGCATAGCATCTCTGCAGCTACATCATTCATCTCCATGATGACCTTACCACTAGATGGTGCATATAGGATATGCAACTGACGATTAAACTTAGCCTTCTTTAACTTCTCTTTATCAAATAGTTCCACATTTGTTAATGGACTTTTAATCAACTGTGCTTTTTCTTTCTTTGTCATTTGTTTGATCCTCCACTCTCTTCGCATCGCTTCCTTCTTCGTCGCATGCATTTCGTAATATGCGATGCGCAAAGGTCGATGTGACTTTGTATACTTAGCCCCTTTCCCATTTAGATGGGCTTGAAATCTTTTCTCTAAATCATTGGTCCAACCCGTGTAGTAGGTATGATCTTCACATTCAAGTATATAGGTATAATTCATTATTCTACACTCTTTAGACTCTCTACCATGCGAATATCATTTAGTCTCTTGGTCATCATTCGATTGACTATCACACTAAATAGTATCGTTAATACGAAAGCATAGAAGAAGCTTATCCATTCAATGTTTCTTCCAAACATCAAATAGTCCATCTCTACAGTACGCATTATATAACGATGTAATGCGATACCCACTGGAATTCCAACAATACCACCAATTCCAGCAAGCAGATTATTTTCTTTAAAGATATACTTCTTGACCTCAGCTCTTCTAAAACCAAGAACCTTTAAGGTCGCTATCTCACGCTGTCGTTCACTAATATTGACTGTAATTAGATTACTGAGTACAACAAATGCTAGTAACATACTCGATATGATTAGTACCCAAATAATGCCATTTAAACCTTTGACCATAGAATTGAAGTTATCAAGTTGTCCACTATACAATGAAATACCTTCAACACCTTGCATCGTCGAAATCTCATTTGCTAGTAACTTTTGGGCCGCATCATCACCTGTCGTAGATAGGTAGATAATATTACTACCAGCTTCTTTACCAAATACTTCTTTGTAATACTGACGACTCATAAAGACAAAATGATTGACATACATTTCTGTAATACCACTGACGTTTACCTCATGTGGATTTCCATCTGCATCTTCGATGGTAATCTTATTTCCAACATGAACACCTAGATTTTCAGCTAATTTCTCATTGATGATAACACCATCATCCGTCAGTGAAATAGGTTTATGGCCAATTCGTGTACGCAAGTTAAACTCATGATTGATTTCTTTTGGATCAAAAACATGCACTGAAGCAGTCTCATCAACCTTATCATCATACGTCTTAGTCGTATAAACGAAGCCAACTTTCGCATCTATAACATTCTCTGTTGATTGTATTTCTTTTAAAGCTTCCGTTTTTACTTGTTCACTTGCGTCATCTTCAAAACTTACCATGCCATCATATTGGATAATTTCTTTAAAGTTAATATCAACCATGTTTGAAATGGAATCACGAATACCAAATCCAATTAACATGAGTGCAGTACATCCTGCGACACCTACAATCGTCATAAAGAACCGTTTCTTATAACGGAAGATATTACGCATCGTTACTTTATCAGTAAAACTAAGATGATTCCAAACAAATGGAATATTCTCTAAGAATGTCTTCTTACCCATTGGTGGTGCTTTTGGACGCATCAGTTGTGATGGGACATCCTGTGTATCTGCCTTGCATGCAAACCAAGTCGCAATACTCATCGCAAAGATAAATACCATCGCTGTTAAGCTAATTAAACCTGAAGGTACTACAAAGCGGATTGGAGGAAGGATATACATCATTCTCCATGCATGATAGATAATCAATGGGAAAGAGCTCAGTCCTAGTATACTTCCCACAACAATACCAATAAGGGTTGCAGAGATTGCATAGAATAAATACTTTAATGTGCACTGCCACTTCGTATATCCTAGTGCTCGAAAAGTACCAATTTCACTGCGTTGTTCTTCAACAAGACGTGTCATTGTTGTTAGACATACAAGAGCTGCAACCAAGATAAAGAATGCAGGGAATACACGAGAAATAGCTTCCATTTGCTGTACTGTATTCTTGAATGTCACACTTGCATAATGAGATTTACGATCCAGTATTGTCCACTTTCCTTCCGCTAAATCATCAATCTTCTTTTTCGCATCTGCTAACTTTGCTTTCGAAAGATTTAACTCTTCTAATGCATCATTTAACTTCTTTGTACCTTCTGTAATTGCAGTATTTAATTGTGCTTCACCATCCGCAATCTGTACTCTTGCATCTGCCAGTTTATTTTCGTTTGTGTATATTGCTTGCCAACCGGCATCAATCTCAGCTTGACCATCTCGCAATCTTTTGGTTTAACGTAGCCTGTCCTTGATTGAGTTGTTGTTGCCCTTGGTCAACTGCAGCTAAACCATCCGTAATTTGTTGTTGAGATGCAGGAATCGTCACTGTTAAAGCATTCTGAACAGTTGCTAGGTCATTTGTATATTGTGTTTGTAAGTTCTGTAATTCAAGTAATCGATCTTCCTTTGTGGAAGCAGTTAATGAGAAGTTTTGATCGATTTCTTGTAAGTGATCATCTAAAGCATCCTGTAAATCCCCAATTGTTTTGCCAGTATATCCTTCTGGAAACATTGCATCACATAACTGTCTTAAATCTGCTCGAAACATAATTAAAAGCGATACAGGTGTTGTTGGACTAATTCCATAATGTGCGATACCTTGTCTAAATTGAATTTCTGTTTGATATAACGTAATCGCATCCGGAATCGCAGCTAAGGCTGTAGTAAGATTATGTCTCATTCTGTTCTAGAGTAGCCTTTTGATGATTTAAAGTTTGTTGACTAGATTGTAGTGTTGCACGATTCTGGTTGATGATTTCCTGTTGATTATCAATCTCTGCTTGTCGGTTAACCTTTTCTGTATTTAAAGCGTTTTGCGCATTGACAAGATTCTCTTTCGCATTAGCAATCTCTACTTCCCCAGCTAGCGACATCTGCTCTACTTTCAGATAGTTTTTGTTGCGCATCCGCAATTTCTTTTTGATAAGCTATCCAGTGCATCTTGATATTGCTTTGTTCCATCGATGTACTTTTGCATACCATCGTTGTACTCAGTCATTGCATCTTCTTTAATCTTTAAGTGCAGTTGCTGTTTTCTTGTGTTTGTCGCAAGTTCTTCAATCTTCTGTTTTACATTTCTGCGATATATGTTTCATATGAATCTGAAAAATGAAGATAATCCCTTTTACCATCATCTCGTTAAATATATTTACTTCTAAATAATTCGAAGAATCAAATGCAGAGGAAGGAATATAGAGATACGAATTAATTGGTAAGTTATCTAAAGTACTTGTTTCCTTAGACATGTTGAGATATAGAGGGGTATCAATTACACCAACTACAGTTACTTCCTGCACTGGTAAAATACCACTTCGAGAACCATCAGGAAGTGATAGTTTTACTGTATCCCCTATTTCAAAACCAGACTTGATATTTCCACTTTCGCTCCGCAACAACTTCATGGTCATTTTGCGGCATACGTCCCTCGACAAGTTTAAAGCGATTAATTGTATGTGTTGAATCATAAGAGTGTATACGTACAAGTTGTGATCCTTCACCACTAGTCGCAATCTCATCCACAAAATAACCTGGCTCAACTGTACTTACAGAATCCACCTTCTTTAAGGCGTCTATATCATCCTCTTTGAATCCATAATTTGAGTAGATCGTAAAATCCTTTAAGTCATAACTATCATCATAGTAATCTACACTAGCAGCCATCATTGGTGCACTTGCACTAACACCAATAAAAAACGCAACACCAATCGATACAATTGCAGATAGTGAAAAGAATCGACCTTTCGTCGACTTGATTAAGCGAAGTACATTTTTATGAAATACCTTTTTCGCCATTACCACTCTATCTCCGTTATATCCTTTGGATGATCATTCTTTTCCATAGAGATGACTTTTCCATTTTTAACATGGCAGACTAAATCACCCATCGGACAAATTGCTAGATTATGAGTAATGATAATAACAGTCATGCCATGCAAACGTGCTGTATCCTGTAATAACTGTAATATCTGTTTTCCTGTTACATAATCTAAGGCACCAGTTGGCTCATCACATAAAGAGTAACTTAGGATTCTTGGCAATCGCTCTAGCTATCGCTACACGCTGTTGTTCACCACCAGATAACTGAGCAGGAAAATTATGCATACGATCTTGTAAACCAACCTGTTCTAAAACCGTTGCTGGATTAAGTGGATCTTTACAAATTTCGGAAGCTAACTCTACATTTTCTAAAGCGGTCAGATTCTGCACTAAGTTATAAAACTGGAAATACAAAACCAATATCAAAACGACGGTAGTCTGTTAATTCTTTTTCATTCATCGCATCAACATGTTTACCATCCACAATCACTTTTCCCACTGGTGACAGTATCCATTCCACCTAGGATGTTTAAGATTGTACTCTTACCAGCACCACTGGCACCAGCCACAATGACAACCTGTCCCTTTTCAACCTCAAAGTTGACTCCATCCAAGGCATGAATATCAATTTCACCAACATGATATGTTTTTCTAACTTCTTGAAATGTAATATAGCTCATGAGTATTTAACTCTTTTCCAATATAATTGTACACCTGAAATACAAAAAAAGCAGTCTAATGACTGCTTTTACAACTACTTTCTTAAACCTAACTTCTGAACTAATTCACGGTAACGGTTAACGTCATGCTTCTTGAGGTAATCAAGCATCTTTCTTCTACGACCAACCATCTTTAATAGACCACGGTTAGAAGAATAGTCCTTCTTATTAGCCTGCATGTGTACTGTTAATGTATTGATCTGCTGTGTTAATAGAGCAACCTGTACTTCAACAGAACCTGTGTCGCCTTCCTTACGTCCAAAATCTTTAGTAATCTGAGCTACTGTTTCCTTTGTTAACATTTTATTTTCCTCTTTCTTTCTATAGAACTTCCAAACCGAGCATAACTTTTGAGGATACGTCATCCCCAGCAAGAAAGCCTTTAGATAATAGCATACAATCGCTATGTATGCAATATATTAATACCGATCGACACTACATAAACTCTAATAAGATACTATTTAGAATTTCAAAGCCCTCTTCACTACAACGAAGACGATTTCCCTCAAGGATGAGTTTTTCCTTCGTTACATAACTTATTTAATCTGAGTGCAATAAACTTCTAATACGGATGTGTGAAACCTTTCTTCAAAGAGCTGGATATACATCCCTTCTTTTAGGCGAAGCCCCATCATCACTGCCTCAAACATTTGTTCTTGGAGTGATAAATCAATTGTATCTTTGATAGAAGGATCTTCGATATACTTTCTTACGTTCTTTGGAATATCATAACGTATACTTCCTTCAAGACCACTTGCACCGCAGCTGATTCCATAGAAGTCTTGGTAGTTCCAATACGCACAGTTATGTTGTGAAATCATACCTGCTTTCGCAAAGTTACTGATTTCATATTGCACAAAGCCATACTTTGGAAGTATCTTACAAATCCATTCATACATATCTGCTTCGATATCATCTTCAAGATGTTCATATCCCTTTTTCGCAAAGACTGTATTTGGCTCTATCGTTAAAGAATATAACGATAGATGTGTAGGTTCTAATGCAATCGCATCCTGCACAGACTTCTCTAATGATTCCATTGTCTGTGTAGGTAATGAATACATCAAATCCAAAGAGATGTTATCAATACCATACTTACGTAATAGTTTCATTGTTTCTGCGACATCTTCTAATCGATGATGTCGGTTCATCATCTGCAGTAGTCTTTTTCATCTGATGTTTGAAAGCCTATGCTTGCACGGTTTTACACCGTGTTTTTTTGTAATATCTTTGCTTTGTCTTCATCAAACGTTTCTGGATTAATTTCAATCGTATATTCCTGCACCATGCTTGCATAAGAATCCAATAAACAAAGTAATTGATCTAGTTGTGATGAAGATAGTGCAGTTGGTGTACCACCACCGATATAAATCGTTCGTAGATTCTCATTGATATGACGATTTTTGATATATCAGCTTTTGATTGCTTCTAACCATTGATTTGCGACTGTTTCTTGATAGCCTACATGGCAGAAATCACAATATGAACAAATTGTTCTACAGAATGGTACATGCAAGTAAAGATGCTTTGGTTTAGTTATCATCATCCATTGATAGAACAGACATAAACGCTTCCTGTGGAATCTCTACAGAGCCTACTGCCTTCATTCTCTTCTTTCCTTCTTTTTGCTTCTCTAGAAGTTTCTTCTTACGGGAGATATCACCACCATAGCACTTGGCAAGTACGTTCTTACGCAAGGACTTGATATTTGTTCTAGCAATAATCTTACCACCGATGGCAGCCTGTACAGGAATCTCGAATTGTTGCTTAGGGATGAGTTCCTTTAGCTTCACTGTGATTGCGGAACCACGTGCATACGCTTCTGAGCGGTGAATAATCACTGATAATGCATCGACATTTTCACCGTTTAATAGAATATCCATACGCACAAGATCTTGTGCACGATAGCCAATCAGTTCATAGTCTAATGAAGCATAGCCCTTTGAGCATGACTTTAACTTATCAAAGAAATCAAAGATGATTTCTGAAAGTGGTAGTTCATAGATAATCATATTTCTACCAGTATCGATGATTTCCATTGTCTGATAGATACCACGCTTATTCTGGCATAAATCCATGATGGCACCGATGTAGGTATCCGGAACCATGATGCTTGCCTTTACATATGGCTCTTCAACACGGTCAATTCTAGCCGCATCAGGCATTCTAGCTGGGTTATCAATTTCAATCATTGAGCCATCAGTTAAATATACATGATAGATAACGGATGGTGCGGTTGCGATTAGATCGAGATTATACTCTCTTTCTAAACGTTCCTGGATAACATCCATGTGTAGAAGTCCTAAGAATCCACAACGATAACCAAAGCCTAATGCTTGGGATGTTTCTGGTTCATACTGTAAGGATGCGTCATTTAACTGTAGTTTATCTAACGCTTCGCGTAAATCACCATACTTTGCGGCATCTGTTGGATATAGACCGCAATATACCATTGGGTTTAACTTACGATATCCAGATAATGGCTTCTCTGCTGGATTATCTACTTTCGTTACTGTATCACCAACACGTACATCTTGGATGGACTTGATTGAAGCCGCAAACCAACCTACGTCACCACACATTAATGTATTCATCTTTACTTCACGTGGATTACGAATACCTACTTCTAGTACTTCGTATTCTGCGCCTGTTGCCATAAAGCGAATCTTGTCACCAACAGAAAGACTACCCTCACGGATACGAATTAATGCGATGATTCCACGGTATGGGTCATAGAATGAGTCGAATACTAATGCTTGTAATGGTGCGTTTTCATCTCCACTTGGTGCAGGGAAATGAGATACAATCTGTTCTAAAACTTTATCAACGTTTAATCCACTTCGTGCAGAGATAAGTGGTGCATTACTACAATCCAAACCGATGATATCCTCAATCTCACGGATAGTAACATCAGGTTGTGCATTCATCATATCTACTTTATTGATGACAGGTAGGATTTCTAGGTTATTATCTAAAGCTAAATAGGTATTTGCGAGTGTTTGTGCTTGAACCCCTTGGGTAGAGTCAACGACTAAAATCGCACCCTCACAAGCAGCTAGTGAGCGTGATACTTCATATGTAAAGTCGACGTGACCTGGTGTATCAATCAAGTTAAAGAGATACTCCTGTCCATCTTTTGCGGTATAGCTTAGCTGTACTGCATTCAGCTTAATTGTGATACCACGTTCTCTTTCTAGATCCATTTCATCCAGAAGCTGCGCTTTCATATCACGTTCTTTTACCGTTTCTGTCATTTCAAGAATACGGTCTGCCAATGTCGATTTACCATGGTCGATATGGGCAATAATACAGAAATTTCGTATATGCTTTTGATCCATTTACTCAAATACCTTCCCTATCATATTTCTACCTGCACCATTGGCATAAGCATCTGCGTTCATTCTGCTCTTGCCTTCTGGCTGTAGTTCATAAACTTCGATAATACCACCAATGCTTGCGACTTCCATCGCATGATTCTTAAAACCTAAGATTTCTCCAGGTTTAGCTTGATGGTCTTCTTTTCTCATTCTAACTTTGCAGAACTTGATACGCTTTCCATCAACCATACCATATGGCATTGGCCAATCAATCAAACCACGAATGTGGTTATATAGAGTTTGTACCTCTTCTTTTGCAAAACTGTACTTTCTCTTCTTCCTTTGTAATATTTAATCCAAGGATTACTTTACTATCATCCTGTGGTTCTCCCACTAGCTTGCCCTGCAATATAGTCTTCTAAATTCTCTTTCACTAATTGCTTACTTAATACTAGTAAACGCTGGTTTTAATTCTGCCATCGTTTCATCTTTACCAAGTGGTGTTGTAACTCTAGCATAGATATCTCCTGCATCCATGGCTTTTTGTCATTTGGATGAGACTTACACCAGTTTCTGTTTCACCACCCATAACTGCATGATGGATTGGTGCACCTCCACGATACTTTTGGTAAAAAGTGATGGATGTACATTAATACAACCAAGACGTGGATATTCTAGAATGCGTACTGGTACAAATTGTCCATACGCACAAGTTAAGATTAACTCTGGTTCATATCGTAACACATCGTCCACATGTTCCTTTAAGAGATCTGGTTGAATCACTGGAATCTGATATTGATCTGCTAAAGCATGTGTTGGTGTCATCTGGATGGTATGTTTTCTACCAACCGGTTTATCTGGTTGGGAAACAACGGCTACGACGTTATACCCTTCATCAATTAAGGTCTGCAATATACCGCTAGCAAATTCTGTTGTACCAAAAAATATAATTCGTGTCTGTTTCATCTCTCATACCTCCACCGTGATATTATACCCTACTTTTTTGGGGTTTTCATTGCATTTTACACTTCACTTTGATATAATCCTAATGCTAATAAGTGGACAGGAGGTGTACTCATGGCAAATATCAAGTCACAGAAGAAGCGCGCACTAACTAATCTGAAAAGACAGAATGCGAAGGCTGGACAGAAGAGCGAACTAAAGACAGCAATCAAGAAGGTTCTTTTAGCTGTAGAAGCTAAGGACGTTGAAGCTGCTACTGCTGCTTACAACACAGCAAATAAGTGCTTAGACAAGGCAGTTGTATCTCATATCAAGAATAACAACTATGCTGCTCGTCAGAAGTCAAGACTCGCTAAGGCTGTCAATTCCATTCAGAAATAAAAAACGTGGCTCTAAGAACCGCGTTTTTATTTTGCCTCTAACCAATACTTCTTTTGTTGTAATAATTCTTTGCGATAATTATCGTCGTGTGGATACTTTGCTAAAACCCCATCAATAAAGGCTATCTGTCGATCACAATAGGAAAGATATTCTTTCTCCTTTTTTTGTTGGAGATAAACTCCACAGAGGATCTCATCATCACGATATGACTCATGATAATCTGTTGTAAAACTGATTGCGATATAATCAAAATCACGCTCTGTAATTAACTCTTCTTGATCAATCGTATAGTGATGATCACTAATCCATTTCCGTAATAGTTCTGGTTTACGATTGACTTCAACAATCAACTGTTTACATGTACGTAAACGTTTTTCCCCTGCAGCTTCTAGGATATCTTTTGCGGTATAGTAGCCCATACCTGCAATCACCACAACATCGACGTCTTGTGGTACATGTTTCGAAGCCATTGGATAAGATTGTTTCGATTTGACCATCAAGGTTTTCCGCTTGGATATTGCGTTTAGCAATCTCTAATGGTCCCTTTGCAATATCACAAGCGTAGGCTTTTTGTACCTTTTTATGTTTGATTGCTAGGATAGGAAGAAAGGCATGGTCTGTACCAATATCTGCCAAGACCACGCCTTTGTTTATCATATCCGCAATTTCTGGATACGTAAATTCATCTTATTTGTCAAAGAAATCCTTTAATCTCTTTGAGCGTGATGGATGTTTCAATTTACGTAGTGCTTTTGCTTCAATTTGACGAATACGTTCACGTGTAACGTTGAATTCACGTCCTACTTCTTCCAGTGTACGTGTACGTCCATCATATAAACCAAAACGTAAGCGTAATACCTTTTCTTCACGTTCTGTTAGACCGCTAAGAACGCTATTGATTTCATCCTTCAATAACTGATTACTTGCGTATTGATCAGGACTGAGTGCTTCTTTATCTTCGATAAAGTCACCTAAGTGAGAATCATCTTCTTCACCAATTGGTGTTTCTAGTGATACAGGTTCTAGAGCAATCTTTTGGATTTCTCTTACCTTTTCAGGAGAGATACCTTCCATACGTTGGCTGATTTCTTCTGCTGAAGGATCACGTCCTAATTCCTGTACCAATTGACGCTGTACACGTGTTAACTTATTGATTGTTTCTACCATGTGTACTGGAATACGAATTGTTCTTGCTTGATCTGCAATGGCACGTGTAATAGCCTGACGAATCCACCATGTTGCGTATGTAGAGAACTTGAATCCCTTCGTATAGTCGAACTTCTCAACTGCCTTTACAAGACCCATGTTACCTTCCTGGATTAAATCTAGGAATAACATACCTCTACCAACATACTTCTTTGCAATCGATACAACTAAACGTAAGTTACTGGAGATTAAGATGTTTCTAGCTTCTTCATCGCCTTCTTCAATACGCTTTGCGATTTCAGGTTCATCTTCTGGCTTTAAAGAGTGGTACACGTCCAATTTCCTTTAAGTACATCTTAACAGGGTCATTTAACTGTACATTACCACCTGTAGAGAATGATGTTAAATCCAAAAGACTAGCTAATGGTTTTTCTTCATCATCGTCATCAAGATCAGGATCTTTACTATCAACATCTTCATCTTCTACATCATCAACATCATCATCTAGTAAGTCTAAATCATCATCTTCTGCTAGCAGTGAGTTCTTCGATATCCTCATCTTCAACAATCTGGATATTCTCTGTATTGAACCAATCCCAGAGTTCATCCATATCATCGTCAGACATATCTAAGTGCTCTAAGGATGCCATGACATCTTTCTGTGCGATGGAACCATTCTTCTTAGCAATTTCCTTATAATCGTCTTTGAGTTCATCAAGGTTCTTTAATTCTTTCACCTTTCCTGAACGCTTATATGTTTCAATTTCTTTTGTGTCTTTCTTGTTGTCTTTCACTTTTGTTTTTTTCTCTTTCACTTCTTTTGTTTTCTTAGGAGCTTTTTCTTCTGCTACTTCTCCCTTTTTCTTTTTGGAAGTTGCTTTTTCTACTACAACTTCCTCTTTTTCTTTCTTTGAAGCTTTCGTAGTTTTACTTGTTTCCTTCTTCATCGAGATACCTCCGCAGTTCTAGAATGCACTTTTGGTACTTTTCCATAAGTACCTTTTGACTCATATCATTAAGACCAGCTTGTGAGAGTTGTTCATAATACGCATCTCTCTCCTTCTGCAATGTTGTAATTTTTACCTTGCGAATGGCTCCTTTTAGGACCGCTTCGTCATAGTCGATATCATATGCAGGCATGGATACCAGTCTTGTTAGTAAAGTCTTTTACTTCTTGCTTATCCGTACGGTCAATCAGATGACTTGGATCAGCGTCATGGAATGTATGTAAACTATCAATAATTAACATCGCCAATAACTTATGTGTCTTGTCATTTAGATAGCCTAACTCTACTTCAAAAGTATGCGCATGACTTGCTGACTTTAACATCATCATTAGTATTAAATCTTCCGCATCTAGGGAACCATCTGGAATCGATAGTTTCTTCTGTACGGTTTGATTGATTGGTCGATTCATTGTTTGTGGCACATAGTCAACTGGCATATGTGTCATTTCCGATAATTGTTGTGTAAAGTAGCGGCGATCTACTTCATCAGGTAATGTCGCAATATCTGCTTGTACCTTACGAACCAATTCTTTTTTATCAGAGTAGTTATTTAGATTTGTCTGTGAAACTTGATACTCAATCACAAACTCCATCCAAGTAACTTCATCTTTGAGAACACTTATTAAACCTTCTGCTCCTTGTTGGCGTACAAGTTCATCTGGATCTTTTACCTGTCAGATTGCGAATCACTGATACATCACAACCTGCTTTTCTTGCCATATGAACTGCACGTAAGGTAGCAGCTTGTCCAGCACGGTCGCCATCATAACAGAATACAATCTTCGCAGCGATATTCTTTAACAGATGAATCTGTCTTTCCGTACAGGATGTACCTAATGTACATACTGCATTGAAGATACCAGCCTTTAGCAAAGGCAATCACGTCTGTTACACCTTCACATACGTAAATCTTTCCTTCCTTACGGGCAACAGCCTTTGCACGGTGATAGTTATATACAATATCACCCTTGGTAAAGATATCTGTTTCGTTTGTATTGATATATTTGGAAGGATTATTTGGATCTAGAATACGTGCACTAAATCCTATCGGATTACCGTATTGGTCATGAATTGGGAAAGTAATACGACCAGCAAAGGTATCATGGATACCAGACTCATTGATACGTATTAAGTTTGTACGATTCATATCCGCATCACTAAAACCTTTAGCATGTAGAAAGTGATATAACGACGTCTGATTTGGGTTATAGCCTATCTGAAACTCACGAATCAAATCTGCAGTCATCCCACGCTTTTCAAGATACTTCTTTTCATTCACGGCTTCAGGTGTATCCAGTTGATACATCATATACTGAATCGCCGCATTCATCACATTGTACAGTGCTTCTTTATGAGGATCCTTACTAGTTCTCTGCTCTATATCAACATCGACCTGTAAAGGATAACTAATCAAAGACGCAACTCTACCAACGGCTTCGGGAAATGTGATATTCTCGTAGTTCTGTACGAATGTATACACATTGCCACCATTACCGCAAACAAAGCATTTATAGATTTTCTTTTCTGGTGAAATAGACATCGATGGATCATGGTCATCATGGAAAGGACAAATCGCTACATACGAATTTCCTTTGCGATGAACCTGAATATAGTGACCGATGACATCGACAATATCCGCTTTTTCACGAATGGCATTTATATCATGATCACTAATCTTTGCCATATTCCCTCCTTCTTAGAAACGAATTTCCTTACAAATCTTGTTACGAACTTCTTCTACAGTCATACGTTCCTGTTCCATGGAATCACGGTAACGAATTGTGACTGTACCATCTTCCATTGTCTGTTCGTCAATAGTAATACAGAATGGTGTACCAACTTCATCTTGACGACGGTAACGCTTACCAATAGATCCTGCTTCATCATATGTCACTGCAAAGTCATAAGATAATTCATGACGAATTTCTTCTGCCTTTTCAGCGTACTTCTTACGTAGTGGTAAGATTGCGGCCTTCACTGGTGCTAGCACTGGGTTAAAGCGCATAACTACACGTGTCTCACCATTTTCAAGTGTTTCTTCATCATATGCATCTGTAAAGAACATGAAGAATAGACGTTCAACACCTACTGCTGGTTCTACTACATATGGAATATATTTCTCATTTGTAATTGGGATCTAAGTAAGACATATCCTTACCAGATGTATTCTGGTGTTGTGTTAAGTCGTAGTCTGTACGGTCTGCAATACCCCAAACTTCACCCCAACCCCATGGGAACTTGTATTCAATGTCTGTTGTGCCCTTTGAGTAGAATGATAACTCTTCCTTCTCATGGTCTCTGAAACGTAAGTTTTCTGGATTTCCACCTAACTTCACAATCCAATCCATGCAGAAGTTACGCCAATATGGGAACCACTCATCATCTGTACCTGGCTTGCAGAAGAATTCCATTTCCATCTGTTCAAATTCACGTGTACGGAAGATAAAGTTACCTGGTGTAATTTCATTACGGAAAGACTTACCAATCTGGCAGATACCAAATGGTAACTTCTTACGATATGCACGAGCTACATGCTTGAAATCCACAAACATACCCTGTGCTGTTTCAGGTCTTAGATAAATTGTATTCTTAGAATCTTCCAATGTTCCTTGGAATGTCTTAAACATCAAGTTGAACTGACGAATGGATGTAAAAGTTATGTCCACCACAATCAGGACATGGAACGTTATTATCCTTGATGTACTGTTCCATCTGTTCATTGCTCCAACCCTCTGGATTTACTGTTCCATTGGAGAAGGATTCAATTAACTGGTCAGCACGGTGTCTTGTATGACACTGCTTGCAATCCATTAAAGGATCAGAGAAACCCTTTAAGTGTCCTGATGCTTCCCAAACCTTAGGATTCATTAAGATAGCTGCTTGAATCTCTTCGTTGTTTGGATCTTCTTGTATAAACTTCTTTTGCCACGCACGCTTGATGTTATCTTTGAGGTTAACACCTAAAGGACCAAAGTCCCAAGTATTACTTAAACCACCATAAATTTCTGAGCCTTGAAATACAAATCCTGTATTCTTTGCATGCGAAACAATTAAGTCAAATGTCTTCTGTCTATCCATTGAAAATGAGCCTCCAAAATATTCCCATAATATCCTGTAAAGTATAGCATTTTCAACCTATTTTTACAATCTTACGATATGCCATATCACGCCCAATAAAGATAAAAAATCCTCTAGTAGTCTTCTCTAGAGGAATTAAATATTTTCACTTCAAAACAAATATTGAAATCATTATAAATCGATAGGTCCTTTTTTGTTATTTCTGATTGCATCTGCTAGACCATCGATAATCTGTACAGCTTCTAATGTGCCCAAATATGTACCATCATCGTCACGTAAAGCAAAGTAATTTATGACAACTGGATGTCCCGAACGTTCAGACAATATGGTAAGACTATCACGTTTGCCCTTCTTAAAATCACTAATTAACATACGTACAATTGGTTCAACACGCTTTGGGTGACAAGAATATACAGGTCTACCAATTGCCATTTGGGGACGTGTGAATACCTTTTCACCTTCATTAAAGTAGATGTTTATATCATTTTCATCAACAAGTGTAATTTCAACAGGAAGTGTATTTAACATTGCCTTTAACTGCTTTAAATTCATATGTCCACCTGAAATCTCGATATTTTCATTGTGGATAATCGTTGGCTGTTTAAGTTCTTTTACCTTATCCCATACTGGTACATCTTCTTTGGCAAGATAGCAATAACCATACATTGGGAAATCTCTTGCGATTGCGATCCATTCATCTTCAGTAAAATAATTCGTTACTAGTGGGAATAAGATATTCTTTTCTTTGAAAATCATTTCATTCATACGCTTAACAACACGTCGTAGTGAATCCATATCTTTAGAATCTTCCACTACAAACTTCTTTAATTCTTGTTTGATTTCATCTTCCACACCCCACATAACATCACTTGGGCCAGGGAAATTGTATTTATCCTTTAGAAGTGGGAACATTGTTTCTTCTTTTTTCTTGTAATGAGATTCGATAGCACGTAGTTCACTTACATCCGCTAGAACATCCTCAGGTTTTACATCTTCCTTGAGTTTTTCCTCTAGTGCTATAACGCGCTTTTCAATTTGTGCATTCTCTAATTCCAAAATATTTAAAGGATGCCCTGAAGTACGCAGTAATACAGTTGTAGCATCTGCTGTTTGTTCATCAAAGCTAGCAATTGTATCTAAAACACGCTCCTCTTCTGCTGAACGTTCAACTTCCTTCTCTGCATTCGCAATTCTTTCACTACGTGTAGCCCCATGGAATAATGCTGAATGGACATCACATAAGCGTTGTACATCACTGAGTTTTGTACCTTCTGAAAGAAGGGTTTGTTCAGCACGTGCAATTTCTACAGCTGAAACATCCGAGAAATTAGCCGCAAAATCTTTTCTAACAGATTCAATATCCTCACCATTACTTAAGCGCTGAACATATGATTTTAACAATGCTTCACGATCACTAGCATTCAAGTCACTACTCTTTCCTAAATCTGCTGATAAAGCTTTCATTTTTTCTTCCTGTTGTTTTTGTAATTGTTCAGGAGTATTTATTACTTCAAAACCACTTAATTCGAAAGCATCAATAATTGTTGAAAGAGGAATTTCTTTCACTCTTGCACCTTTTGGAATAGTCATCATCTTACCCATTGTATTTAACATGGATGGCTTTACAATTTCAGTAAAGCCCAACTCTGACATAATATCTTTCACTTCAGGATATGCACTTGCAATATCGAATACACTCTTTGATAAATCTATCGTTTTCTTTTCCATCATTTTCACCTCACTTTTTTAGTATACGTCACAACTTTAAAAAGTGCTGTAAACACTATCTCATACGATGATTAAGCCCAAAAAGAAAAAGAGATTTTAGCTTCAAATCTCTTCATCATTCATTTCAGTATTTTAAATAGAACCAACGATTTATCTATCATCTTTTGACTAAACAATCGTATGTAGATGCATATAAAAATTCATTGATTTTAATTGTATATCCGCATGAAGATACAGAATATCTACGAGATACTGTAAATCCTTCATATCTCCTTCGATATACTGGTTAACGATATCGATTTTGTTAAGGCCTGCTTTACATAATAAACGAAAACGTCGCAAGTCTTCTGTCTTCATAAAAGGAATGTGATGTTCTTCTGCGTGTTCTTGACACAAGAAACCTCCATCCTTCGGACTTACCGTAACAACATGCGTATTTCCACAAGTGACGCATGCATCTACATCTGGTAGTAACCCTGCAAGATCTAGCATATCTACAAATAGTAACGATAGTACAAGGGTTGGATCATATCCCTGGTCTAGCTTTGAAAAAACAATATCCAAGAATGCATACTCATCGCTATTTGTCATATCACTACTTGCTTGTAGTGTTAATACGTCAATGAGTTCAGCCGCAACCGCAGCTGCACTAGAGGCTATAATATCCTCATGCATAGAGCGATAGTACTCCTTACAACGTGCATTCTTCAAACGGAAGATAGTCTTAGTCTCATTATAATCGAATAAGATTTCTGTTTTTGTATAAGGCATGATTGAACCAGCATTCTTGCTAGTCATCTTTGCGTACACCCTGTGCCACAAAGGATAACTTTCCATACTCTTTTCGTAAGTACACTAAGTATCACATCTGCTTCACGATAGTCGCTTTGCTTTAGTACAAACCCAGTAATACGATCATTCATCTCGACTTGCTCCACCATAGCCGTATTCCGTAATACGAGCATCTCGTGAACGCCATTCATTTTCTACACGAACAAACAACTCTAAGAAGACCTTTTTACCAAGTAACTTCTCGATATCTTCACGTGCTAAAGAACCAATCTTTTTTAACATCTGTCCTTGCTTGCCAATCATGATACCCTTTTGGCTATCACGTTCTACAAGTATCATTGCTTGGATATATACCTTATCCTTTTTGAATTCTTTATTTTCAATTAGTACTGCAGCCGCATGAGGAACTTCATCTTCTGTTTGTGTCAGAATCTTTTCACGGATTAACTCCGCAATACGGAAGTTTTCAGCGCCATCACTTGTCATCTCTGCTGGATACAATAAATCTCCTTCTGGAAGATACTTTCTTGTCGTCTTGATTAAATCTTCAAAAGGAGCGTCCAAATTTTGCAGATAATGGGAAGTATTCCGCAAAATCATAGCGTTCTTGCCACTGTTGAATCACTTTGACAATCTTCTCAGGCTTCATCTTGTCCATCTTATTCAAGACTAAGAATACTGGTAATCCCGTATTTTTAACCATGTTTAAAACAAACTCATCACCCTTTGCGTATGGAACACTTGCATCTACTACAAGATAGATTAAATCTACACCTTGGATAACATCTGCAGCTTCCTTGTTCATCACGTGATTCAAGACGAAACTTAGGTTTATGAATACCAGGAGTATCAGTAAAAATAATCTGGCATTCTTCATCTGTATAAATACCACGAATCTCAGAGCGTGTTGTTTGAGGCTTGCTAGATACGATGGCTACCTTTTCACCAATCAAAGAATTGATTAAAGTACTCTTACCCAGCGTTTGGTCTTCCCGCTAACGCAACAAAACCGCTTCTCATCGACATACATCCTCTGTTGTAAACTGGTAAGGTAATAATTCATTCATGCATGTATCCATCTCATCTTTACGATTGGATAAATAGATTGGTGTATCACCAGTAATCAGTTCACTTAAAACCTGACGACAAATTCCACATGGTGCCGCAATACGGTCACCATCACTTACAATTGCAAGTGCTTCAATCGTATCCTTACGGTATCCATTGGAATATGCCGCAAAGATTGCAGAACGCTCACCACAGTTGGTTGCTCCAAAAGAAGCATTCTCAATATTTGCACCCCAGAATACTTTTCCATCTTTCGTTAGAACTGCTGCTCCAACATGAGAAGTTGGAATATGGGGCATAACTATTTTCCATTGCTTTAAAAGCTTCTTCAATTAATTCTTCACGTGTCATGACGACCTCCCTTAAAACAGATGATGAATGAATATCAAGATACCTACACTAAGTGCAATCATTGACGCAAATAATACGCCACCAGCACCTAAGTCTTTGATAAACTTAATCTTTTCATTTCTTTCTGTCGTATATAAATCACATAGTTTTTCAATACATGTATTTAAGATTTCCGCTACTATTACAAGTCCTATACAAAGAAGGATTGCTAACCATTCATAATAATTACAACCAAGTATCCATGCTGCAATACATGCCAGTATCGCAAGAACATACTGAATTTGTACACTTTTATCTTGAAATGAAGATACTAAACCCTGAAAGGCTACAATAAACTTATTTATCATTGCGACTAATAATCGGATCTAAGATCCTATCCTGTAAGGCAAACATCTTTGTTTCATCAGTTGGATTCATATGATCATATCCCAAGCAATGCAGAAGTCCATGCGTGAATAAGAATCCCATTTCACGTTTTTCAGAGTGACCATACTCTCTTGCTTGTTTTCTAGCATAATCAATGTTGATGAAAAGATCACCAAGGTCTTTTTCTTCATCTGGGATGAAGTCTTCTAAACCATCACGAATCGCAAAACTAATGACATCCGTTGGTCGATCTATCCCACGATAATCACGGTTGATGATATGAATGGTACGAGAGCGAATAAAGGTAACACTGATTTCTAAATCCTTTTGCTAGTTTGAGTTCCTTCTCTGTACGCTTTGCGATAGTCTGGAAGAATTCCTCATATGCATGCATATCTTGGTTTGTTTTATTGATAAATGTAATTTCCATATTATCCTCGCTTCTTCAAAGACAACTCACGTCTTTGTTCATCTTCTTTGCTGTAGCGTTCAATAATCTTCTGTACGATAGGATGACGTACAACATCATCCGCACTTAATTCCATAATTTTAATTTCACTTAAACCCTCTAAGATACGAGTTGCCTCAATTAGACCGCTAGTCTGGTTATGATTTAAGTCAATCTGAGTAACGTCACCAGTGATAATCATATGAGATCCAAAACCAAGTCTTGTTAGAAACATCTTCATCTGTGATGCTGTTGTATTCTGTGCTTCATCCAAGATGACATATGCATCATCAAGAGTACGCCCACGCATATACGCAAGTGGCGCAATCTCAATTGTACCCTTTTCGATTAACTTCTCTGTTTGTTCATTACCAAGCATATTATGTAATGCATCATAGAGAGGTGTTAAGTATGGATCCACCTTCTCTTTTAAATCACCTGGTAAAAAGCCTAGACTTTCACCCGCTTCTACGGCAGGACGTGTCAGAACGATACGCTTTACATCACCCTTTTTGAGTGCACTAACCGCCTTTGTGACTGCTAAGAATGTTTTACCAGTACCAGCAGGACCTATCGCAAATACTACCGCTGCATTATCCATCGCTTTGGCAAAAGCATATTGTCCTAATGTCTTTGGTACAATTGCTTTTCCACTCATCGTTCTTCCAATAATTTCTGAACTCATCTGACGTAAAGTCAATCGTCTGTTCCTTCGCTAGCAAGCGACTAGCATAGATGACATCTTGTTCACTAATTACTTTATTCTGCTCTGCAAGCGTCATTAGTGCTGCTAAAATACGCTTGATAAGTTCTAGTTCTTCATCACTACAGTTTCTAACGAAGAATGTATTATCTCGATACGAAATATCTTTTTCAAATTGCGAACTTAAAACAATCAGGTTTCTATCATGATTGCCTATGATATTCATTGCAATCTGTTCTTTCATTCCATCTAAGTGAATTGATTTTATATTTTCCAAATTAATATCTCCTTAGTAACAATATTTTAACAGGTATATTCATATTTAGAAATGTTTTACGCTCAGTTTGATTTTATGCTAAACTACTGTAATACAAAAAGGAGTTATCAAAATGAAAAAAAGACTAGCTTTTCTATTAAGTTTAATGTTATTGGCTGGATGCACAAAACAGACAGCAAATTCATCTAATACTATCAAATACAAGTACATCAAGCACAAATGAGAATTCTGGTGGATGTGCAGCCTTTGCGGAATGTGAATCCAGCGAAGATGAAGCAAAACTCTACGAAGATTTACTAGCTGCACAAAATACTCCATTTGAAAAAGTCACAATGGAAGATGTTGTTTCCTACTTTGAAAATAAAGAAAGTCACATTGTATTCTTAGGCTTCCGCGATTGTCCTTGGTGCCAAGATTTAATGCCTATCTTAAACGATATCGCTATTCAAAAAAATGTGAAGATTAAGTATGTAAACGTACGTCCAGAAAACACAAAAGAAAGTGACCTACGTAATGAAAATAATCCAACATACGTAAAGCTCCAAGAGTTACTTGGTGATGTATCTGGTGATGGTACAAACAAAGATTTATGTTCCTTATGTAGTGTGATTCGTGATGGTAAGGTTGTAGACTTCATGTTAAGCTTTTGACTATGATGCACATACCGTTCAGATTACAGAAGAACAGATTGAAGAATATAAGAAACTATTAAATGAATTATTAGACAAATAAACTCCGGATATCCGGAGTTTTATTTATATAGACTTATAACATTGCGCAAGATATCCAGCTTTCTTGCGTTTTCTTCTGTATCTTCACTTTCATCAAAACCATCACATGGTGCTTTTGGATCATGTACTTTCGGTTTTCTTCGAAGTGAATTACAGATTTCATCAATATGTGCAAACGCAAAGGCAAAATCATCAGTCCATCCTGTATGTCCTGTAATAATCTTTAATTGTAGATTACGTTTTTCAAGTATCTCTTTGAGTCTTTGTAATGATTTGACATTGAAGCTTACGATCTTCCGCAAGAGTATTTAAGAATGCATAACCTCCATCTGCCCCAAACCAAATTGTATCTCCTGTAAAAAGATAAGAATCATCAACAAGATACACAAGATGTCCCCATGTATGCCCAAGTACTAAAAACGCTTCAATCTTAATATTACCAATGTAGAATATCTGTCCATCTTCAATGAGTATCTTAGGATTATCAATAATAACCTGTGGTAATGTCGTTAAACCCCAGAATACTTTACGATGCTTACGACCTTCTAGGTATTCATTTTCTACTTTTCCAATATAGATTGTCGCATCGCTAAAAAGTTCATCACTACCTTTTTCAATTGCACCTACATGGTCTGTATCTTGATGTGTAACAAGAATCTCTTTTATCTCTTTTGGATTGATATGAAGCCACTGCATCTTCTCTGCAAGTCGATCATAGTTATAACCTGCATCAATCATAATCGTATGACCATCCTTTGTATAGAAATAGATATTTGCTACATACTCTCGAATACAACTTACTCTGTCATCGATAAAACCAGTGTTTAAAGGTTTGAAGATTTCCTTGCCTTTAAACATAAAAGACATAAACTTCACCTGAAACTTTGAGTCATTCTTAGACATGCTTAATCACCTTTTTTCTAAAGAAACTCTAATTATATTTTGTGGTTAGGAACTAGTCGCAAGTTAATTATAACAAACTCAAAACAAGATAGCTCAAAATTATAAAAAAAAGAAATGCATACGCACTTCTTATTTTCCTCTTCTTCTCGCTTTACGAGCAGCTTCGATCTTAAGCTTTCTCTTAACACCAGGCTTAACGTAGTACTCTCTCTTACGAGCTTCGGCGAGGGTTCCATTGCGGGATACCTGACGCTTGAAACGGCGTAGCGCATCATCCAAATTCTCATTTTCCTTGAGGACGACTCTAGACATTCCTAACCCCCCTTTCTCTTTAATAAAGCATTAGTATCATACCAAATCCCTTAAATCATTGCAAGATATTTATATGATTATTCCATAGGTTTTTATTCGTAAATCAATCTCATTTTTACATATCAAAAAGCAGATATATATTCGTTTAGAAAAATATCTGCTTTTGTGTTTACTTTATGAATTTCAATTATTCTTTTAATTAATTCAACACCGTGCAGAGGCTCCAATACGCTCTGCACCGACTTCTACCATAGCCTTAAAGTCTTCCTTTGTACGAACACCACCAGAAGCCTTTTACCTTTGAGACGATCACCAACAGTTTCCTTCATAGTTTTACATCTTCAACTGTTGCGCCACCTGTTGAAAAACCAGTAGATGTCTTAACGAAGTCAGCACCGGCTGCTTCCGCATTCTTACATGCGCGTACTTTTTCTTCATCCGTTAAAGACATGTTTCAATAATTACTTTGAGTGTTACATTGCCACAAGCATTCTTAATCTGACGAATTTCAGTGGTTACGTAGATATCATCATGGTCTTTTAGCTTACCAATGTTGATTACCATATCTACTTCTTGAGCACCCTTTTCAATTGCGTCCTTTGTCTCAAAGACCTTTAGCTTCTGTAGTCATTGCACCTAATGGGAAACCTACTACAACACAAAGTTTTACATCAGAACCTGCTAATGCTGCTTTGGCTGTTGGAATCCAACATGGGTTGATACAAACTGACGCAAAATCATTTGCGACCGCTTCTTCACATAACTTAATAATCTGGTCGCTTGTTGCGTTAGGTTTTAAAATTGTATGGTCGATATACTTACTCGGTTTCATCTAGTAGTCCTCCTTCATCACCAAAATAATATTTCTTTAATACTTCATGGCAGATGACATCATCACCTTCATATGGTTCACGTCCGAATTCACGCGCAATGAAACTTTTCATTACCTTTTCCTAATACCAAAATGGTATCTCCTTCAGAACATAGTTCAACTGACTGTCGAATCGCATCATAGCGATCTTCGATAATCACATAATTTTTATGATGTATTCCCTTCGCAATATCTTCTGCGATTTCACGTACATTTTCGCCACGTGAGTCATCTTCCGTTAGAATTATCATATCACAATAGCGGTCTAATATCTCACCAAATATCGGACGCTTAGCAGTATCACGTTTACCTGCACTACCAGTAATTGCGATGATACGACAATCCTTAGGAGTGATAGAAGATGCGTATTGGCATACCTTTTCAATACCATCCGCAGTATGTGCAAAGTCTACAATTAAACTAAATGGCTGGCCATCTTGGATACGCTCCATTCTACCTTCTACTTTGGTTTTAAGTGTTGAATGTAATTTGCGATATCCTCCATAGCGATACCCTTTCTGGTGTATAGCTGCAATCGCAGCCACAAGGTTATAGATATTAAAGCGTGCAATGAGATTTGTCTCTAGACGATAATCCTGTTTCATTTACACGTAAGGTAAAAGCGTGTACTATCCTCAAGCAAATGATAATCCGTCACACGATAATCAGCCTCATGATCGATGCCATGGGTGAAATACCTTCGCTTGTGTATCTTGTACAATCTTCATACCGCTTGGATCATCCACATTTACAATCGCAATGGCGTCTTCTTTTAGTTGATCAAAAAACTTCTTTTTCGCATTAAAGTAGTTTGTCATCGTACCATGATAATCTAAGTGATCATGGGTTAAGTTTGTAAAGATTGCAACATCGAAGTCTATCGCATCCAATCTTCCTTGATCAATTGCGATAGATGAAGCTTCATATGCACAGTTTTTAATACCTGCATCAACCATGTCTCTTAAAATACCATGTACTTCATCAATATTTGGTGATGCGACAAGTGGTGGTAGTTTTACATTGTTATACTCAATTGAAATTGTACCTACATACGCTGTTGGTTCAATTTGATTTAAGATATTACGAATAATCCACGCTACAGATGACTTACCATTTGTACCTGTAACACCATACATCATCATGTGATGGCTAGGATAGTCATAGAAACTATCTGCGACTTGGTTAAAGACATGCACAACATCTTTACCTTGATGTATGTTACATCAGAATGATACTTTTCTAATACTTCACTATGTACAATAACAACTGCACCATTTTCAATCGCTTCATCGATATGTTCGTGTCCATCATTCACAAGTCCCTTGACACAGAAAAAGATAGAGTCTGGTCGCTTCTTACGACTATCATCCATCAAACTCTTAATTTCAATATCTGGTACATTTTCAAAAAAATCTGTTAATTTCATTTATCTTACCCTTTATTACAAAGTATTATCATGTGCTTCATTGAATTCACTAATGACAGCACATGCATACATCGCTGCTGTTTCTGCTCTTAGAATACGTCTTCCAAGTGTGATCGTTTCATATCCATTCTGCTTTAAAAACTCTACTTCCTCAGGCGCAAAACCACCTTCTGGTCCAATTACAAATGTAATGGATTGTCCTGGTGATAATACTTCTGTCATAAATTTCGAATTAGAGTAGGCATTTTCATATGGAAGTACGTTAATATCAGAACGATACTTCGCAAGATCTTTTAGTTGCACAATTGGTGTAAGCTCTGGAATACGATTACGTTTACACTGCTCTGCAGCTTCTTGTAAGATATCGATTCGACGTGCTTGTTGTTTATCTTCTTTTTCTTTTTTCGCACGTACGACACAACGTATAGACTCAAATGGCACAATGCGTGTTACACCAAGTTCACATGCCTTCTGTAACACAAGTTCAAACTTTTCCTTGCGGATAAGTCCGATTGCAAGTGTAACTTCAACACCAATCTCATTGATCCGTTCATCCTTCTCTAAAACCATTGCCACAAAGTCTTTTCCTTTGCTGTAGGCATCCGCAAAATACCCAATCCCATCATAAACCAAACGAATCTTTTCATGATGTAAACGCACAACATTCTTAGCATGATGTGCTTGGTCTTTATTAAAGATGTATTCTTGACCTACGACTAGTGGTGTATCACTGAAGTATTGTTGCATAGCCCCTCCATAATCGAAAAGAAAACGAATTACTCGTCTTCTTTATCTGTTTCTGTCTCTTGAATCGTTACCTTAACCTGTAACACAGTTCTTTGGTCTGCCTCTGTAACTGTCACATGCAGATTCTTATAATCAAATGACTCTCCAACTTCAGGGATGTGACCAAGACGATAAATCACCCAACCAGAGATAGAGATATATCCCTCATCTTCATCATCATCTTCGATGTCGAAACGATCAAACATATCATCCACTTCTGCATCACCTTTAATGAGGTATGTTGTATCATTGATTTTTGTATAAAATTCTTCGACAATATCGTGTTCATCCCAAATTTCACCAACGAGTTCTTCGATAATATCTTCAACAGTAATAATACCGTCTGTACCACCAAACTCATCTAGGACAACTGCCATATGTGTCTTATTTGTTTGTAGCTTCTTTAATAATTGAGAAATCTTTGTGTTTGGACTTGTATAAACAACAGGTTTCACAATCTTACGCAAAGATGTTTGATTGCGATAAATCAATTCATAGAAATCTTTTTCATGAATCACACCAATAATATGGTCAATTGATGACTCATACACAGGTAAACGTGAATAAGAATTCATACGATATACTTCTTCAATCTTTTCAATTGAATCATTTATATCTACCGCAATAATATCAACACGCGGTGTAAATACATCCATAACTTCAAGATCATTAAACTCAATCGCTGCAGAAATTAAGTCAGACTCGTGTTCTTCGAGGTCTCCATCCTTTTCTGCCTCATCTACCATCGTAATTAATTCGTCAGCGATATCGGAATCATCTTCTTCAATATGAACGACTCTTGCGACAACCCATTGCCAACCTAACATTAACCAAGTAATTGGTGTTAATAAAAATTGAACAAGTTTTACAAAACCAACAGTCGCAATTGTAAACTTTTCTGGGAATTGCTTCGCTAAAGATTTAGGTGTAATTTCACCAAATAGAAGCACTACAATTGTGATAACGATTGTTGATACAGTTGGGACCATTTGTCCAATCCCATGAAGTAAATAACAATGTACCTACAGTCGCTGTAGCGATATTTACAATATTATTACCAATTAAACGCTGTGACTAAAAAGCGATCAAAAGTTTTCAAGAATCTTTTAATACTTCTCCTGCTTTCTCCTCACCATCACTATACATATTCTTTAAGCGAATCTTACTCGCTACGGAATATGCTGTTTCTATAGCCGAAAAAAGACCCGAAAAGAAAACAAGCACAATAATCGCTAGAATATACTGTCCTGCTTGATTCATATGCGGATCTCGCTTTCATTTGTCATATTAATACATATATTGCCTTCCGGCGGAACTGATGAACCCTCCAAAATAAACACTCACCTTTCTTACTAATGTTGGAATTATACCACAATAGTGAAAAATCATGCAATAAAGCATGGATTTCCATCCAGGATTACTTCTTTTTAAAGACATTCATCTTCACATGACAATGAGGACAAACAGGCTTTTCAAAACTAACAGTATATCCACATTCCGAACAATCACACTTCGGTAAATAAACCATTCCATTCACATTACTTTCATCAACACGTGTATGATGGATCCAATGCGGTAATCGTTTCTGTAAAGACGCCATCGTCGATTCATTTTTATTAACTTTTACACCTGATGCCATATCGAAACCCACCTTTCAATATCATTATATCGAATATTATTTCGTACCTTTTTGAAAAGTATATGAAAAGTCGCATAGCGTGTATGCGACTGTAAAATCTAATCTTTCATCAATTTTTAAAACTTTGGATAAACGTCTTTTTCAATCATTTCAAATGGGTTCTTTTTAAAGTTCCAGCAGCCAACTTTACCGCGATAGTATAGCATGTTTTGAAGCATTTCATGCACAAGCGCATCCTTAACCATGAGCTTAGCATCCATCTTGTTAACCCACTTTACTTCTTGACTACTACCATTGGCAAAGAGTTCTCCACTTTCATACTTGCAGATGAAATCCACATTTACATTGTTAAATGTTAGATCCTTATTAATTCCAACTAGATCAAGAATCATTACATTCACACCTGTTTCATCTAGAATGATACGTTCCAGTGCATTTTGTAGAGATTCATGTTCTGCCACAAATCCAGTTGGACATTCCCATCCACGGAAAGCATTTTTGACAAGTAATACCTCGTCATTCTCATTTACTACTAAACCACTTACGGATACATGATGATTGTACTGCATAGGTTACCTCCCCTTATTGTAGATATGAAAAAAGAGGACATAAACGCCCTCTTAAATTAACCTCTTCTAAAGAAACCAGGAATACTGTCGCTTGCGTCAGAACTTGAAGAACCAAATACAGCAGAGTCATCATTCTGTAATGAAACACCACTTGCTGATTTTGTAGAAGGAGCAGCCTTCTTTTCTTCTTCTTTCTTAGGTTCAGACAATTCGAAACCTGTAGCGATAACAGAAACGATAATTGCATCGCCAATCTTGTCGTTAATAGCTACACCGAAGATGATATCGATATCATTACCAGCTGCTTCACGGATGAAGTCAACAGCTTCAGATGCATCAAATGCGGACATGCTTGTACCACCAGTAACGTTGATGATAGCACTCTTCGCACCAGCAATCTGTGCTTCAAGTAATGGAGATTGAATAGCGCGTGCTGCAGCTTCTCTAGCCTTGTCATCGCCATCAGCCATACCGATACCGAACAATGCGGAACCTTGACCTTCCATAACACTCTTAATATCTGCAAAGTCCAAGTTAATCATTGCTGGAACAGCAATCAAGTCAGTAATTGTCTGTACGCCTTGACGTAAGATATTATCTGCTTCCTTGAATGCATCCTGGAATGGAATATGTCCGATTACTTCTAACACTTTATTATTAGAAATGATGATTAATGAGTCTACATACTCCTTGAGTTGTTCAAGACCCTGTTCAGCATTTCTTTCTCTTCTCTTACCTTCGAAATTGAATGGCTTAGTAACGATACCTACTGTTAAGCATCCAAGTTCCTTAGCAATCTTTGCGAATAATGGGGCTGCACCTGTACCAGTTCCGCCACCCATACCTGCTGTAAGGAATACCATGTCGGCACCTTCCATAGATTTACGGATTGCATCTTCACTTTCTACAGCTGCCTTGCGTCCATTGTCTGGGTTACCACCAGCGCCAAGACCTTCTTTACCTAACTGAATCTTATTTGCAACTGGAGAAATATCCATTGCCTGAAGATCAGTATTAGCGATATAGAATTCAACACCCTGCACGCCTTCCTGTACCATGCGGTTTACAGCGTTGCTACCTGCTCCGCCGACACCAAATACCTTGATTTTTGCTACCTGGTTGTAAGTTAATTCTGCCATAACGTTTACCTCTCCAATTTATTTCTTTCCATCGAGAAACAATCCCTTGAGTTTATTTGTCAAGGTATCTTCTTTCGTAGTCTCTACCTTTCTATCGCGGTAGGATACGTTTTTGATAAAAGCATCAAGATCTAAGCTGTTTTCAGTCTGACCGATAATAGGTAATCTATCTTGGTAGGCATAGAACAATCCGAGACATGCGGTTAATGCTGCATTTCTTCCCCCTAATGTTTCCGGAATATAATCTCTAACTTCTACATTTAGGCGCTTGCTTAAAAGGTTTTCTAAGCCTTCAGTTTCGCCACCTTCACCAGTAATAATAACAGTTGTTTCACCTGCTTGCAAGATTCCTTCGCAAGTTTCTGTAATTGCATTTAACCATGTTTCAATATTAGGTCTAATGCAGTCAACTAGCTCCTGTTCACTGATGGTTTCTATTTTCACCATTATCATTCCAAATATGGATGATATTTGAAGAACAAACCGTCTGATCAAGTCTTGCACTATACTTGATTAACTCAATTGCATTCTTCATATTAATGCCATATTTTTCAACAGCTGCGTTTGCGATATTTCCAAGTCCCATTGGTAAGATTGTAGACGCCGCAAATCTTCCCTTATAAAGAAGACCTAACGTTGTTGACTCACGCTCTACCTTTAAGATAATCACTTGACGATCAACTGACTGTTCAAATAGAGCAGCTTCTTTACCAACTGCGTAGATATCCGCAAAGATATCCATTACCTTAAGACCAGCATTCTCTACACAAGTTACTAAGTCATACGCAAACTTACGGTCTGCACACAATAAATCAATATCCACGATTAACTGAGAGCACTTTTCTCCAAGAGGAATACGACGTGTTGTCATACCATTCACTGTATACTTCACGCATACCGTCTGAATCAAAGCACTATCATTACCGATATTTACTGCTTCTGCTTTCTTAATTGCATTGCGTACGTCTTGAATTGTTACTGTTCCATCAATACCTTCAATATCAACCGTTGATTTCAAAGAGATACGCTTTAGATTAAATGCAGGGATTGCAAGAATTACCTGCTGTACGCTAGCACCTACCATCTTCTTAGCAGACGCTGCTGCCTGCTTGATGGAACCAATCAAAGCCTGTTGGTCTGTAATGCCATTATAAGAGAGTCCGCTACATGGTACTCTTTCAACCTTTTATAATATTAAATCTGGTGTTGAAAAACTCACCAATTACTAATCGAACCTCATGGTCAGCGGCCTCAATTGCCGCATAAATCTGTTTATCTGTCACCGTGAAGTCTCCTTTCAGTTATATTCGTATTTTATCACATTTACATTTCAAAATGTAGTCGATTACCACTCATAAACAGCCTATTTTCATAGAATTTACATAATTCATTTCTGCATCTTCTTCATGATTCTTTGAAAAACAGAATCTAACTACTACTTTTTTGGTTGCATTTACAAGTAATCTATGGTATCTTTTGTAAGCAAATTATAAGTAAAGGAGGTTATGGTATGTCCAGAGTATGTGCTGTATCCGGTAAGAAAGCAATGTCAGGAAACAGACGTTCCCACTCCCTACGTGCTACTCGTCGTAAGTGGAATGTGAACTTACAAAAGGTTCACATGATCGTTGATGGCAAGCCACAGACAGTTAAGATCTCAGCTCGCGCATTAAGACATTAAAGGCAGGAGCTAAGGCTAAAGCTGCTGAGTAATCGCCGGTTATATGAAAAAGAATTCCCCGAAGGGAATTTTTTTTATGCATCTTTTGATTGTATAACAGTTACCTGACCTGCATGCACAGTCACAATACCCCTATCTTCTAGAATCTCATTAGAGGTTGTATAGGTATCTTTGTTTGTAAGTTGTTGTTTATCTAAAGGATATTTCAACCCTTCTAAGCTAATGGTTGCCTCATCCTCTGTAAAAAATGAGATATACGTATAATCACGCTTATCAATGGAATGAACACCTTCACCAAGTGAAAAGATAAAGTTATTTTGATCATGTAGATATACTGTTTCAGGAAAACGTGATACTAGACGCAAATTAATCATCGCATGGTCTAATCTTCCACCCAGTCCACCATAGAGATGGATTTTTTGATATCCTTTCTCGATGGCATACATAACTGCAGCTTCACTATCTGTATCATCCTTGATTGGATTCAGTTGAATTAACGTATCACTATATTCCTTGATATACGCTAAATCACTTTCTTCAACAGAATCAAAATCTCCAATCGCCACTAACATCCTCTTACCATTTCTTGCAAGCGTTAATGCACCTTTATCTACACCGATGTAGTTTTCAGCAGTCGGAATCGATTCACAACGTTTTAAGATAATAGCTACTGAAGTTTCCATAACTTCTCACAAACTTCATGGATATCATTCTTAAATACATAAGAACCTGCCACAAGTACATCTGCCCCTGCTGAAGCACATAAAGCACCTGTTTCTTCGTTGATACCACCATCCACTTCAATATGTGTATCAAGACCCTCTTCATTTAACCATGTACGAAGTGTACGAATACGTTCTAGTGCCTCTGGCATAAACTTCTGGCCACCAAAACCTGGTTCCACACTCATAATTAAGAATAAGTCAAAATCATGCAAGAATGGCTTTAATACTTCAATTGGAGTCTGAGGCTTTAATGTAAGTCCTGCTTTTTTTCCTTGGTCATGGATATGCTTTGCAAGTGCTTTGATTTCTTCTTTATCGTAGATTGTTTCAACATGGAAAGGTAATCTGGTCTGCACCAGCATTCATAAACACATCTGCGAACATCTTAGGGTCAGTCACCATCAAATGAACATCTTTAAATAATGGTGATAGTTTTACAAATCCCTTTAAGGATGTCTGGTCCAAATGTTAAGTTCTTTACAAAGTGTCCATCCATGACATCAAAGTGCATCCACTCTGCCTTGGAGGAATTTAGTAATTCGCATTGTTCAGTCATATGACTGTAATCTAAAGATAATACAGATGGTGCAACAATCATAAGTATTTCTCCCTTCTCTCTTGAATAATCTGTAAAACGCCTAGATAGTTCTCATAGCGTTCTCTAGATATTTTACCTGCTTCTACCGCTTCTTTAATTTTACATCCTGGTTCATTTTGATGAACACAGTCATTGAAGCGGCAATCATGTAGATATGGCACAAAGTCTGGTACATATTCAGCTAGTTCATGTGCTTGAATATGTGAAAAATCCAAGGAACTAAAACCAGGTGTATCTGCCACAAGTCCCCCTGCAACCTCGTGTAATTCATTATGTCTTGTGGTATGTTTACCTCTTCCAAGTGCCTTTGAAATCTCTTGTGTCGCAAGATGGAATGATGGCTCTAATTGGTTTAATAACGTACTCTTACCAGCACCACTTTGGCCAGTTAATACAGAAATCTTATCTGTTAAAATACCAGCAATCGATGGATCTAAGCTACCTTTTGCGGTACGGATGACCTTCATCGCACCTTTTTCATAGGCTTGAATCTGTTCTTCTACTTCTTGGCTAAAGCCTAAATCACATTTTGTAATAATCAAAACTGGTTCTACGCCAGCATGCATGATAAGCATACTTAAACGATCAATTAACGCAGTTGAAAAATCAGGATCTTTTACGCTCATTACAATGAGTGCTTGGTCAACATTCGCTACTGCTGGACGTATTAAGCGATTTGTACGAGGCATGATTTTCTGAATGACATAACGCCCATCAATCTCTTCACACTCCACCAAATCTCCAGCTACAGGCGCATCTTGACGACGCACTTTTCCCATTACAATCGCATCAAAATACTTCTTATCAGAAGTTAAGATACGATAATTCTTTGATACGATTTTTGTAATTCGTGCAATCATAGGCACTCCTTAGTAAAAGTATAATGTGACATAACTATCCTTTTTTTGTGTATATTCACTACCTGCAGCTGGCATTGTCTCAATGACAGTACCAACTTTGATTTTATCAATTTCACTCTGTGATAAAGAAGAAGTATCACGGTGTGCACGTACAACGTTAACACCCATCGCTTCTAATTGTGCTGTCGCTTCCTCAATTGGCTTACCAACAATATCTGCTGGAATTGTGACCTTTACATATGGCACATAGTATAGTGTCACATCCGTTACACCAGCTATATCATAGAGTTCTCCTGGTGCTACACCTTCTTGACGGATGATTGTGCCAGGTTTTTTATCACTCTGTTCTTCTTTTTCGATTAAGTGAATCGTAGATGGAAGTGATGCCTTTACATCATCGATATTTCTTCCAACATAGTTAGGCATTTCTTCACCAACACCACTGGATACGATTAGTTTTACTTTTGAATGACGTTCTACTTCACTAGAACTAGCAGGTTCTGTACTGATTACAACACCTTCAATACTATCTTTTGATAGTTGATAGATAATGTTTTCTTGATCAACTTCAAGATCTTGTTCCTGTAAAGCTGTAGTTGCTTGTGTTACATCCATGTTGGATACATTAGGAACCGTAACATTCTTTGACTTTGGTGGTAGAATACCTGCTAGAAATAAACTAGCAATCAACGCAAACATCGCAAATAGCACCACGATTGCAGTGACATAGATTTTGGTACGTTTATTTGCGACACGTGAAAGAGATGTACTTCTTGTCATTGCAACCTTAGCATCATCTTTTTCTTGTTTTGTTGGTGTTTTATCGATTGGATCTTTCAGACTTAATGGCTTGTCATTTTGATGTTCTGGCAACATACACTGCTCTAAGTCTTTCAACATTTCATCACAGCTTTGATAACGCAACTTTGGATTCTTCGCAGTTGCACGGATGATGATATTTTCTACAGATTGTGGAACATTTGGATTTGCCTTACGTACACTTGGCATCGCTTCTCTCATATGTAGTAATGCAATCTGTACAGCTTGGTCTGCCTTAAAAGGAACATCCCCTGTTAACATCTCATAGAAACACAATACCCAAGGCATAAATATCTGATTGTGGGGACGCTGGTTCACCCTTTGCAAGTTCAGGTGCTAGGTAATGAACTGAACCCATAACATTATTTGCTTGTGTTAATTGTGCACTACCCTTGGCAGTTGCGATACCAAAGTCAAGAATCTTTAAAGAACCCATCAGACTTAACAATCACGTTCTGTGGTTTGATATCACGGTGAATAATACCACGCTTATGCGCTTCCGCAACTGCAGAAGTTAGTTGTTTCATTGTATCGACCGCTTCTAGATTCAATAAAGGTGCCCGGTCGCGAATCACTTTCTTTAAAGTTTTACCAGCCACATATTCCATAACGATATAGTGATGATTCTTATATTCACCAACATCATAGATTTCTACGATATTTGGATGAGCTAATGTTGTGGCAGCTTGTGCTTCACGCTCAAAACGTAAGATGCTAATCGCATCTGTACTTTGATCAGAGCGCAGAATCTTGATAGCAACATGACGATTTAAAATTGTATCAATAGCCAAGAAAACATCAGCCATACCACCTTGACCAATATGCTGAACAACTTCATAACGGTTAGCGACTACATTCTTTTTGTTCATAGTGTGTAGCCTCCAGCAAAGTCTAATAAGATGACTGTTGTATTATCAAAACCACCAGCTTCTAAAGCTAGTTTAATTAACTTACGTGCACGTAGTGAAGGATCTTTATGTGGATCTATTACAACGCGTAATACAGTCTTTTCAGGCACATAGCCATGCAGACCATCACTACATAAAAGGATACCATCCATCTTTTCAATATGATGTGTAATATCACATTTTACATCTTCCCAAACACCCAAAGCATTCGTTAACACGTTACGACGCGGGAATGTTTTGGCTTCCTCAGGTGTAATCTCGTTATGCATTAGCATGTCATTAACTAAAGTATGGTCGACAGTTAACTGCTTCATCTTACCTACATGCCACCATGCATATGCACGGGAATCCCCAATATTTACAATAAATGTACCAATATGCGTAATTAGAGCAGCACATAACGTTGTGCCCATACCTTTCAGGTCCGCATGTTGCTTACCGTAATCGAAGATTGCGGAATTACAGATTTTCACTTCACGATTGAGCCATAGTTTCACTTCTTCCGCATCTCGAAACTGTTCTGTCTCAGAGAATACACGCGAAAAATGGGCTACCGCCATTCTACTGGCAATATCCCCACCTAAATTTCCGCCAATACCATCTGCGACAATTGCGAACACTTCACCCGCTACATTTGTCGCAATGACATAACTATCTTGGTTACTTTTACGTACCAATCCTTTGTCTGTTATTCCATAGTATTTCATGTTTAAAGTTTACCCTTTTCATGTTTTGCACGAAGCTGACCACAAGCCGCATCAATATCATCGCCATGTTTAGAACGTAAGGTAGCTTTTACACCATGTTTCATAAGCACATCATAGAAATGTAATGCAACTTTCTCATTTGTTGAAACATACCCATTCTCATCGACTTGGTTATATGGAATCAGATTCACATATGCATTCATACCACGAATTAAATTCGCTAGTTCAATCGCATGTGCATCTGTATCATTAACACCATGTAATAAGATATATTCAAACGTTATACGACGATTATTACCTTCACTATATTCATGTAATGCGTCCATCAAGACATCTAAAGGATATGCTTGATCGATAGGCATTAATCTTCTACGTAAAGCATCATTAGGCGCATGTAAAGAAATTGCTAGATTATATTGATAATGACCCTTCGCAAATTCTTTAATACGTGGAACAATACCACAGGTACTAATTGTGATATGTCTTGCGCCAATCGCTAGACCTAAGTCACTATTGATAATTTCGCAGAAACGCATCACGTTATCATAGTTATCAAATGGTTCACCTGTTCCCATGATAACGACGTTATCAACACGCTTACCAATTTTATCTAATTCCTTTTGGACAAACATAACTTGTCCAACAATTTCACCAGCAGTTAAATCACGCTGTTTCTTTAATAAACCAGACGCACAAAAAGTACAGCCCATATTACAACCAAGCTGACTTGTTACACATAAACTTTCCCCGAAATGGAAATGCATCAACACTGTCTCAACAGAGGAACCATCCGCTAACTGGAAAAGATATTTGGTAGTTCCATCACGAGCAACCTGACGTGTAATTTCCTTAACAGGTTCAATCGAATATTCCTGTGCAAGCTCTTCTAATAGACTCGCAGGCATATCGGTCATCTCTTGGAATGAACCCAACACGCTTACGATAAAGCCATTGGAATAATTGCTTTGCACGATAAGATTTTTGTCCCTTTTCGGCGAGCATATCTGTCGCCATCTTCATATTTAAATCATATATACTTTGCATAGTTAATATATTACCACAATCACACTAATTTCTCGATATGTTATCCAATGTTTCAAGCGCAAATAACCTATTGGTTACGCTTTAATTTTGCGTAATAGAAGCCATCGGCATCATCTACCATTGGAAATAAAGTCTCTTCTTCTAACAAGATATAGTTAGAATGTTTTGCTAAAAACTTTTTGATTTGTTGTTCATTTTCTTTACGATTTAATGTACAGGTGCTATAAACAAGGATTCCTCCAACACGTAAATACTCTGCACTAGCATCTAGTATTGCTTCTTGTGTACGTACAAGTTCATCGATTGATGTCGGCTCTAGATGCCACCGTATCTCTGGCTTGTGTGATAAATCTCCTAGACCTGAACATGGCGCATCAATCAAAATACGATCAAAACTTCCCTCAGAAAATGTACCTGTGATTGTTGCGTCATTCTGCTTTGTACGAACAATAGATACTCCTGTACGATTCATTAATTCATCAATTAAATGACAGCGAGCCTCATACAAATCTGTAGCGATAATCTTACCTTGATTCTTCATCAAGCAAGCAATCTGCTGTGTCTTTGTGCCTGGTGCTGCACAGGCATCTAACACCTGCATACCAGGTAAAACATCCAGCTTTCGTACTACTTTTTGTGAATGTCGATCTTGTATCAAGACCATTCCTTTAGAGAATAGTTCTGTTCTCTGTAAAACCCCTGCATAGAAGAAACAATCATCCTCTAGCATACGTACATTCGGCATTTCAGCAATCTCAGTTTTCTTGCACTTCAAGGTATTCACTCTACCGTAGACAAGAGAAGGCTCCTGATTATGTAAGGCAATCTCTTTCATTGTTTCAAAGCCATAGTGAGCCTTCCATAACTGTAAGATCCATAGTGGATGAGAAGTTAATACCGCAAGTTCTTCGATTGTATTTCCTTCAGGCTTTCTTAGACCCTGTGCCTGTACCTTACGAAGAACAGCATTTACAAACTCTTTCTCCGATTTACCGGCAAGCTCTACTGCCTCAAAGATGACGGCATAGGAAGGAATACTATCCAAAAACAGTAACTGATATACACTCATATTGAGAAGTGCAGCCACTCTTGGCTTTACGTGCTTTGTAAATGGACGCCATTGTTCTTCTAATAGTGTTTTATTTCCGTATCGTACCGTACACGATTTCACTTGCTAGGCCCATCTCTTCTTTCGAGATATTTGCCTTTCTTAAAAGTAAAGACGCAAAAGCCATGTTGGCGAAATACACGCTCTAATATATTTAATACTTCTGCTCTTACACTCATAGAAACTCCTTAATTCACATAGACTTTATCAAACGACTTCTGATATAGCAATAGAAAAAGATGCTATAAAGCATCTTCATTTCCAACCTTATTTGGATTCTGTTGTTTCCTTAACGTAAGAACCTTCATGGTGTGGGCGAACGTATTCACCTGCAGCATTCTTTACGAGTGTAGGTACATTTAACTTATAATGTGTTCTTCTCTTGTTCTTTCTCGTCTTGGAATTTCTTCTCTGTTGTACAGCCATTGTCTAGCACCTCCTACTATTCATTTTTGAATTGCTTCAGTCCTGCCAGACGCGGATCCAATTGATCTTTCCGGCTTTCCTGATACTCAGCTTCTGTAAATATCTGCCAGCCATCGCCATGCGGATATTCACCCTCTACTGCTTCAGTCACTTGAAGTGGTACCTCCAACAGGATAGCATCTATCACTGCAGGCATCAGATCAACGACTTCACTGGTAACGAGGCGTACGCCATCTTCATCAGTTTCTTCAAAGACATATGTTTCTTGACTTTCGACATCTAGAGGAACTTCAATCGGTTCATTTGTGATAGCATCAGGACAAATCATTGTACCTGTAATATGCATATCTACATAGAAGCGATCATCCTCATCGTCGATATAACCGTGACCTTCAACATGAACATCTTCAACAGATAAGATTCCGCTGTCATTTTTCAGTTCATCGTCATCGATTACTACATCTTCGTCAAAATCTACATTCTGCAAATCACGCAGCAACTCTGTTTTTGTCCACTTCACGGCAGTCTCCTCGCTCGTTAACGCTTATAAATTATAACAAACCGCACTTCAAAGTCAATCAAATATCCCCCAAAAAACGCTTGTATTACAGAAAATCTTTAATAACTTTCTCTATATTGCAACTTTAAAACAAGATTTTATTAAATCAAAATTTCTTAGTAGTCAATAATTGTTTTTCGTTGCAAGTAACCCTAACGCACGATCCAAATCGGTAGGATCAAATGTATACGTTGAATAATCAGAGTCTTGCAAAATCAACGTACCTGGTTGTCTCTTATATTTAAAACACAATGCATTTTGCCATTCAATACCACCATCATGGTATGTAAGTACAATGACATCATTTAAAGTTCCACCTGTGATTGCTAGTCTATCACAGGTTTCGTCACCATTCCCATGTAGGAATCGATATACATAGCCTTCATCAAAAGCTATGATATAAAAATCTCATATTCACTTGATAATTTACTATATGCATATTTACCAGTATTTCCATCTTTCGCTGTTTTTTTATCATTTGTAGTATAAAATAAACTTTTACTTTGCTTTGGAGTTTCAGGCGTAGGTGTCGGTGTTGGAACTATTGTAGGTTCTGGTGTTGGTGTGCTTTCCGTTTGTTTTTGACTAGTTTCTTCTTTCTTTTTAGAAGGATCATCTTCTATAAGTAAATGATAAGTTACCACAACCTTAGCATCACTATTAAAACTATCACCTTTTTTATAATCTTTTTTGCCATCGATAGTTACAGATTCCACATCTCCCCTTTTATGATTTCCATCTTTGATATCATACTTAATGACTTCTTCGATGTTAGTAAATCCAAATTTCATTAACCGATAGCAAACTTTCAGTATAATTCACTGCATAAAAATCTGTATTTGTGAAATCCACTTCCACTTTATTTTTCACTTCTGCATAGTTAGCATACTGCCTTTGTAACATCAACTTTATCTCCCTTACAAGAAATTTCATACCCAACCACAACATCACTTGAAACATCTAATGTATCATCCCCATTTATAGATGTATCATTCTTTTTATGAAATGACAGATTATGCACTCCTTCAGTAAGTTCAACTGTAACTCCCCATCTTCTCCATGTTTTAAGGTTAGGATGTCTTGCTTACCATCAACCGTTAAAGTGACATTATATTTATCAAAAATAAAGTTCGAATGAAAATCTATCTTAATTATCACTGAATGTTTAGTGATATTCTCACTTTCATCCGGTTGAACCGATGAACTACAGGCCGATAAAAAGTAACTAAAATTAATAATAAAATGATAGCTTTTACAGTTTTTCCTTAACATTATATCCCCTAATAGAAATTGTTATTTTCATTGCTCCAATTGATAACTTTTTCTATTTCTATAGGTTAATAGTATGTCTTTAAGATACATTATGTCAAATATTTAACAAGTAATAAAAGTTACTTATTAATAAATAAAATAATCTCTTCGATTACAAGATGATTCTCCTTCTCATTGAGAATCTCATGACGCATTTTTCGGGAATGTGATATTTTCGATATTTGCATATCCATTCTTCTGTAATGTAGAAATACTATCGACTAATCCCAGCGTTCCTCCAGTACATGGATCATCTTCCCCGCTGATAAATAGAATTGGTAAGGATGTGTTCTTCGCTGCAAATGGATGATGTAAGCGCGATACCATCGTAAATAAGTCACGGTTACCCGCATCTGTAAATGGCACTCCACATAATTCATCCTTTAGAAATTCTTGTACATTTTCTTCGTTATAGGACAACCAATCAACTGGTGTCTTTGCATTTTTGACAGACTTACTAAAGGAACCAACACTAAGTGCAGTTAATAGTTTTGTCTTTGCCTTAGGTCCTTTGATTTTCACCAATAGCTGTGCAAGTTTCTTACCAAAGCCAGCTGCTGGCTGATAATTCGGTGCTCCAAAAAGAATCACACCTGCAAAATTATCATTACGCTCTAGATATAAGCGAACGATGATAGAACCCATAGAATGTCCAAATAAGAAATGTGGAACATCTGGAAATTCTGTATGTAACTTTGTAACCATCGTATCTACTGATTGAATCAATACTTCATCTCCATTTTGATCTGCGAAGTATCCTAGTTCATCTTTAAATGCATCCCCATGACCTGGTAAGTCATAAATTAGTACTGCTATACCCTGCTTAGATAACTCTCTTGCAAAGGAAATATAACGGGCATGATGTTCTTGCATACCATGTACACAGACTAATGTTGCCCTCACTTCTGCTTCAGGTTTAATGATTTTGTAAATTAACTCTGTCATAAAGAAATATCCTTTCTTGTTTGATTGATTTCATTGTATCATATCAACTGTAAAGGAATTTTGAGAAATGAAAGTATGTGGAATTATAGCGGAGTATAATCCATTCCATAATGGACATCGCTATCAAATCGAACAAGCAAGAAAACGAAGTGGTTGTGATATGGTTATCGCTGTTATGTCTGGTAACTTTGTACAGCGTGGAGAACCTGCAATCATCGATAAATGGAAACGTGCTAAGGCAGCTATTGAAAATGGTGTTGATCTAGTAATTGAACTACCTTATTTTTACGCAACCCAAAGTGCTTCTAAGTTTGCGTATGGTGCAGTGGAACTTTTAAAGATTGCAAAAGTTGACTATATCTCCTTTGGTAGTGAGTGTGCGAATTTAGAAAATCTACAAGAGATTGCGGATACTTCTTTGAATCCTGATAACTTAAGAGAAAGCATGCAGACAGGGATGTCCTTCCCGCGCATATAGTCTTTTAACAGGTTCTATGGAACCAAATGATATCTTAGCTGTTTCTTATTTAAAGCATCTAAAAGGCTCTAATATTCAGCCAATCGTTGTACAACGCACAAGTGGTTATCTAAGCCCAGAGATTTCTGAAAACGCAAGTGCCCTTGCAATTCGTAAAGTACTCAAAAATAGCGAGAGTCTAGCAAGCTCGACCCCGATGGAAGAAATACTCAAAGAAAGTACACTAGTATATCCTGAACAGTTCTATCCTTACTTGCGAACATACTTATTAACTTCTTCTCGCAAGCAATTAGAAGATATGTTCTTATTTAACGAAGGAATCGAAAATCACCTACGTAAAATGCGCTGCAGATAACGATACATATGAAGGCTTCTTAAGGGATGCGACTACATACCGTTATACTAGCAACCGTATTCGCCGTAGTATCTTACAAGCAATGGTACAGTTAACAAAATACGAAGCACAACGCCTACCATCACTTGACCACTTACGCATCCTTGCCTTCAACGATACTGGCAAGAAATGGCTCCATGACATGCGTAAGGAAGATATGCGTATCTGTAGTAAATTTGCGGATGTACCATTCCCATGGAGAACGCTAGAATACCGTAGCACCCTACTCTATACCAGTGTATTACCAAATGAGGAAAGAAAACGTCTATTAAAATTAGAAATCAGTGGAGCTCACTATATCTCTTCAGAACATTAGATATGTCTAATGTTCTTTTTCATTGAAAAGAAGGCACCAGTGCCTTCTAAAAGATTCACTAAATATTTTCGATTCTTAATTCTTCAATCACATTATTTCTACGTATCTTTCTTGTTGTATACAACATGGTGATAAACACAACCACAAATACCATAGCGATTGCAAGTAGTACACTGACATAAGGAATAAAGTAATCAACTTGTACCATTTGATTAATCACGTGATGGATAAAGAATGAAAAGATAAACGATATTGGAAGACCAATCGCTAAGCTTCGACCACCATAGATCAAACACTCATAATTCAGCATTCTTTGGAAGCCCTTTTGAGACATACCAACCGATCGTAACATCGCAAACTCTTTTCCGTCGAAGAATGATGTTTGTTGAAATCGTATTAAATACATTTGCAATCGATATAACTCCAATTAGAAGAATAAATCCATAGGAGAATACATTTATCACTAAGATAAACATGCGGTTATTTTGACGTTCACGGTCAAAGTCATAGATTCTATCTGCACTCCAACCATTGTCTTTTTTAATCTTTTCAAGTTGTTGTGTAACAATTGCGTGATGATCTGTTTGTATACCAATCTCTGGATTAGATAATCGTTTGATATAGTTTGTATCTGTATTTGTAAATAGTGTCGTTGTCATACTTCTTGGATAGATTAACTGCATTGTATTACGACTTAATGTGAACAGATTCTCTTCAATTTGTGATCCTGCCACAAGTGGAATATCAATATCAATTTCTTCAACTGGATAGAGTTTTGCTTTACGCATGTCTAAGTTTTTCATAGCCTCCCATTTCTTCAATGTACTCTATCGGATAGAAGAGATAATACTGCTTACCATCTTTAATATATGGTTCATGTAAACTTGCATACCCTTCTATTTCTTTATATTCGCGAACAAACATTGGTACATTGTTTGCATTAGTATCTATCACTGAAACATCACGTGAAATAGCTTTGCCTTCTCTGATAAATTGTTGGATAACATGATTGTAAAGTAGACCCTTTGGACTAGTTTTATCAAAGTAACTTGAAGAATCTATCTTGTTTTGTTTACACAAATTCTCAAATGCATCATCGTCCACAAAGACTAGTTCGACATTTACACCTACTCGCATCTTTAATACGGCGTAAATACTGTTGGTTCTCTGCCGTCCAGTATTCTGAGGCAATATAATTACGTTGAATATAGACTTCATCGAAGATTTTCTGCGTAATCGCGATATTTTGAATTTCTGGTATTGCCTTAATCATATTAAAACGCTGAGCAACATCTTCTTGTTCATCAGTGTATACATTGTACATAACATTCATCTTATGATCATTACTGCTCTGTATCAGTAACATCCTACTTACATACTGTGTTAATGATGCGGCAGAGATAAATAGAATGACACTTAACGCTAATGAAAGAATTGTTGAACGATACTTACGTTTATTACGTTTAAAATTCTTCGTAGCCATTACTCCAGCAAATCCAAATAATTTCTGGGTGAGTTTTGTAGTTTTTACTTCGTTAGGTTTAATGATGATTTCATCACTTTGACGAATTGCCTCAATCGCAGATTTATGAATTGCTTTATATGCTGGAATATATGCCGCAACAATTGTTGTCACTAGACATATCAAAACTGCAATCAGAATTGGTAATGGACTAATCACCAAACGTAAACCTATGCCTACTTTATTTTCGATATTCACGATAAAGTTATTTTGTACCCAGGCAAGTGTGACACCAATCCCAACACATCCAACTATGATACCCAACACAATACCGATCATTGCAAGTAGAAATGCTTCAAAAAGAACCATGCGACGAATCTGACGATTGGAAGCACCAATGGACCGCATAATTCCAAACTGACGAATACGCTCACTAATAGAAATGGAGAATGAATTATAAATCAGTGAGATTGAACCATACGCAATGAGTAATACAAGCACTGTTGTTAAACCAATGAGTACCGAGCGTTCTCCACTTGCTTTAAATGCACCATAAAAACGTAATAAATCCGAATGTGGAACATAGGAATCTGAAATTGTTTGACGCATTAAGAATTCCTGCATTTTGCTTGGTGAGTGAATTGTTAAGAATAGTTTCTGACTATCTGTATGATAACCATTTGTAATGCATGTATAGCCAGGACAAGAAAACTCTTCAATCTCAAATGGCAGACGCTCCATAATACCAACAATCGTAAAAGTATATTTAGTTGTATTCTTTAAACTCTCGTTTTCCTGGTATGGTGTATTTTCAGAAAGTTGTTCTTTCTCTATGAAACGTTGTCCTGTTTCTAGAGTTATCGTATCACCTACTTGATACTTTTCTTTTGCATTTGCGATAAAGTTTTCTGGCAATAGAATTTCATCTTGTTTTTCAGGCATACGACCTGAAATTAAATTGATTGGGAATAATGTATGTTCTGTATCCCCTAAAGATTGTACAAGAAGATATGGTTTACCCTCATTCTCATTAGCAACTTCTGCCCAACCAAGCGTATATACGTTTTCGTATTTTTCAATCTGCTTGTTTGTCTTTGCTTCTTGCAATCCTTCTTCATTTACATCATTCATGATGACTTGCCACTGACCCGTTATGGCAATCTCACGATTTTTTAAGAACTGATATCCACTGTATGCACCCTCAATGACGGCTGTAAATAACGCCATGGACACAATAATACCTATTAAAGTCACAATCGTTCTGGTCTTATTCTTGGAAAGATAGCGCTGTGTCAGTTTTGTAAATATACTCATGATTACACCTCACGGATTCTTTCGTCTCTTGTAATCTTTCCATCTTCGATTGAGATAATACGATCTGCCTGTAAGGCAATACTTTCATCGTGAGTAATGATGATCATTGTCTGTTGATATTTTTTATTTGATAACTTTAGTAGTTCTACAATTTCTTGGCTATTTTTACTATCAAGGTTACCAGTTGGTTCATCTGCAAGTACAATTGCTGGAGCATTCATAAGCGCTCTACCGATGGATACACGTTGTTGTTGACCACCAGAAAGTTGGTTTGGTAGATTTTATCGTCTTTCTTGTAATCCTAATACATTTAATAATTCTACTAGACGTTCTTGATTCACTTCTTTTCCATCCATTAATACAGGAAGTGTGATATTTTCTTCTGCACTTAGCACAGGAATCAAATTATAAAATTGGTAAATTAAACCAACTTTTCTACGGCGGAAATACAGCTAATTGTTCTTCATTTTGTGCATAGACATCCTGTCCACCTACAAATACTTTTCCGCGTGTTGGTTTATCAACGCCTCCTAACATATGCAATAGTGTTGATTTCCCTGATCCTGATGGTCCAATAATTGCCACAAACTCACCTTGTTCAATAGTAAACGAAACATTATCTAGAGCTTTTACTTCATTTTCCCCTTTTCCATAGATTTTTGTTAAATGTTCAATGCGTAAGACTTCCATATCAAAGCCCTCCCTATACTTACAGTATAAAAAGCAAATGTGACACAATGATGACATTTTGTAAGAAAAAAATCCTGTTTTTCACAGGATTAAATGATTTGTTTATAAAAACGTACGGTAAAGCAAGCACCACCATCTGGATGATTCTTAACACTGATGGTTCCGTTTTGAGCAGTGATAATCATGCGGGCAAATGCTAGACCAATTCCTACACTTTCCGGCTTTGCGTTTTTACCCTTATAGAAACGTTCAAACATGTATGGGATATCTTCTTGCGGAATACCTTCTCCATTATCTTGTACAATCACTTCTGTATATAATGGATTTTTCACTGACAATCAGTTGAATTGTACCCCCATCTGGAGTATGTTCCATTGCATTTTTGATAAGATTACTGAACGCTTCCATTGTCCATTGTTCATCAACGAACATCTTTTCATCTGAACAGTTAAGAATACACTTCTGTTCTTTTAGTTCCATAGGAATTGCGAATGGTTCCATTGCCTTAGTTAAGATATCTTTGCATGTAATTCTTGTCGATGGAAGATAGCAGTCTTCGCATCGATTTTAGACATCTTCAACAATGTTTCAATTAGCACTGTAATTTCTCTAACTGTTTCTTAATGTCTCGACGATAATAGAGTGCTTTCTCATTAGAAAGATGCTCATCATTTAAAACGGTTAACGATAAGTTAATCGATGTAAGTGGTGTTCGCATCTCGATGAAAGATATCCGCACTGTACATTAGTTAATCGTACCTTATCTTTTGTAGTAGTTCGGTTTGTTCGTTGAGTTTGATCACCATCTTTGAAATTTCATCACTGAGGATGGATAACTCTCCTTCATATTGATCATCAATTTGAATTGCATTACCATGAAGCACTTTATCTAGCGAAAAACTAACTGAGCGATTTGTTGATAACGCTTGATAGGAGAAATAATGTACACCCTACAAGTACAAGCGCCAATAATAGAATAGGAATGCATATCCACCAATCAGTGGATATGTGACAAGTGTACATATAACTCAATCACGAAAGATAAGAGTATTTCACGAAGAACATCTTGATTACGTAAATACTCATATTAGTCCATCCTGTAGCCTAACCCACGAACCGTTTTGATAATCTTTGGATTGGTTGGATCATCTTCAATCTTCTCACGCAAGCGTTTGATATATACCGTTATCGTATTATCATTGACAAAATCCCCTGCAATATTCCAAATCTCATCGAGAAGTTGATCTCTTGTAAGTAACTTGCCACGATGATCAATAAAAAGTGTAAGTAGCTTGTATTCAAGTGCAGATAAATTAATTTCTTTATCTTTCTTCTTGATAATTGCCTTTTCAGTATCAACTTGTATGTCATCTAAAAGGATGATCGTCTGATGCCCTGCATGACGTCTTAAGACATTCTTGATACGGAGAGTGAGTTCTTTTGACGGAAACGGTTGGTGATATAGTCATCTGCACCAATATTCAATCCTCTTACAACTGTCTCTTCATCTGAGGACGCACTTAAAAAGATGACTGGTAATTGAATCTTTTGGGCAATATTACATACTGCAAAGCCATCACCATCTTTTAAAGAAACATCTAATAACAATAATTGGTATTGTTTTGTCTTTAATAGTTCTTCCGCTTCTTTTTGTCCACTTGCATGATCTGAAGTAAAACCTTCTAGATTCAGATATTCCTGTAAGGAATGAACAATTGCGAAATCATCTTCCACAAGTAATATTCTCGTCATAACGCTTCCTCTTTATCCATAGTAGCACAAGCCTATCAAAAGAAAAACTCTTCCATACTAGGAAGAGTATTCATTCTTCCATACTAGGAAGAGTATTCATGCATGTTATTCGTTAATGATAGCGTTATGATAAATCTTATTTACATCATCTGCTTCATTGAGCATATCCACTAACTTGTGGAACGCTTCAATATCCTCAGGATCTGTAAGAGTTACATATTCATTTGGTAACATTGTTGTTTCACATGTCTCAAACTCAATGTTTGGTAACAATTTTTCAATAGCTTCCTGTGCCTTACCGAAATCAGTAAATGCTGTCTTAACAGTCATGATACCATCTTCAATTGTAAGATCAGTCACATCAACTTCAGCCTCTAATAACGCTTCAAGCATTGCATCTTCATCCGCATATTCAAATACGAATAGACCAACTGCTTCATAGTTATAAGATACACCACCAGCATTAACCATCTTCGCTGACTTGCACTATTGAAAAGCTGTCTTTACTTCTGTCATAGAACGATTTGTATTATCTGTTAAGCAATCTACGATTAATGTAGAGTTACCAGGTCCAAATCCTTCATAACGTGCTTCTGTATAGTTTTCGTCTGTTCCACCCTTCGCTTTGTCGATTGCTCTTTTAATAACATCGGCAGGTACTTGGTTGGATTTTTGCTTCAGCAATCTTTCTCTTTAAAGAAAGATTCATATCTGGATCAGGAACACCACTCTTAGCAGCGATATATAATTCCTTTCCAAAACGTGAATATAACTTTGATTTAATTGCAGCAGTCTTTGCCATTGAGGCTGCACGGACTTCATGCGCTCTTCCCATATTCAATACCTTCTTTCATAAAAATAGCCGTTGATATTATACCAAAATGCATTCCATTGTGAAGAAAAAACCGCTGAAGTATAACCATATCTCTCATCCCTGTACGCTGTTTGTGATATGATATTTACATTGGGAGTTAATATAGATGTCGATATATGTAATGAGTGATATACATGGTTGTTATGATGAATTTATGCAGATGCTAGATCTCATATCTTTTAGTGACTACGATGAACTATGGATTATTGGTGATGTATGTGACCGTGGTCCTAAGAATATGGAATTACTACAAAAGATTATCTCTAGCAAGAATATGCATATCATTATGGGTAATCATGACGCATGGTTATTAAAGTATTCTCAATACATGATAGATTGTAAACGAGACTTCCGTGCACAACGTGCAGATGATGATTTCCTAAGATGGACTTTACGAAATGGAGGACTCATTACATCTGATCAATTCATGGATTTAGATTATCATGAGTGCTATGACACTAAACTCTATCTCGAAAACTGTCCATACTATAAAGAATTAACAGTTCATGGCAAGAGGTTCTTGCTTATCCACGCTGGTTTAAGCGAAGAATATATGAAACCTTCAACACTCATTGCGTCTGTTCCACACGATATCCTCATTTGGGAAAAGATAGGATTAGATGCAAACCCTTTCAACTGATACAACAATGATTGTTGGTCACACACCTACCTTCCGTTATGGTGATGAATATCGTGGAAAGATTGCCATTGGTAAGAATAAACAAATCTATCATATCGACTGTGGATGTGTATTTGGTAAGTCTTTAGGTTGTCTTCGTCTAGATGACTTACAAGAATTCTATGTACCTAGCTTGCCAAACCAGATAGAACTTAAAAACCTTTCATATGAGTTAAACAAGGAGCCAATTATTGGCTCCTTGTTTATATACTCTCATATGTGTTTCCTGTCTCGATAGCAACTCTTCCAACAGCAATAGCAACTCTGTCTGCATACATCTTTGCATAAAGCAGATGGAATAATATAATCCTTTTGTTAATTTCTTTCATCACTGACCATATCTTTGCAATTGAATAAGCTGGCAAGCAATCTTCATTTCTTTACTTATCACCTTGCTCGTAACAGCTAGTGCACCTAAAACATCGGAAATACTAGGACATTATTAATTCTGTGTGTATGCACCCGAGCGCTCTTGTTCCAATGACAGCAGCTCGCCCAGCTGCTTCTAAAGGCAATATTTCGGCTCAGGATTTGCCACTGCAAATACGATTCCATTGTTTCATAGATGCTACCATTGCTTTTTGATATAACTCTAGGTCTTGATACACCAATTACAACATCTGCACCCTTTCATTGCATCTTGTAGTAAGCCATGTAAACAACTAGGGTTCGTTCTTGCAATTTCTATTATGTGCATAATTTTTGGTATTCTACATCACAAGACAAAATTCCATCTTTTGTCACACATAATGATTTCACCAAAACTCATATCACTTAACAGATTATGTGATTGCAATACCGCAGCACCTCGCTCCATTAATAACACTCTCAAATTGCCCATCGTTTTATTTTGTTACTTTAATTGCATTCAGCAAAGCGGCTGCCAACACACACAGCTGTTCCATGTTGATCATCGTGGAAAAACCGGAATATCACACACTTTGATAATCTTTTCACTTTCAAAAACACTGCGGTGTCATATATCTTCTAAATTAATCCCACCAAAACTCTTTTGAAATTAATTTAATTGACTGATGATTTCATTCTGTATCCTTTGTATCAATACAAATAGGAAAAAGCGTGGACATCCCTCAAATAAATTCCTTAAATACAGTCACATACTTCTTCCATCAAGCAGGCATTGTCAGCGAAGGGACCTATATCTCCTAATCCTAGTACAGTTGTACCATCAGTAATAACAGCAACTAAATTACACTATTAGTTAGAGTAAATGACTTTTTATAATCGTTACAGATTTCTTTGCATGGTTGAGCTACAATTGTGTATATACATTAAAGATAAATCTTCTCTAGATTCAATTTTTGTTTTACTGACTGATATTTTTCCATGAAGTTTCTCATGTAATTTCAATGAATCATCATAGACTGTCATATATACTTTTCCTCCTCTCTCTCTGGGTTACATATATATAAAATTAGTGTATATCTCTCGCAATCTTTGATGAGTATAAACGCACACAATGAAAATGAATGGTCGCAATATGGTGCCTTAACATTGAATCCAAAAGCAATACCAGATATATATGCACCAATAATCATTGCACATGATCTAGCAGACGTTTTGCATACTTATAATCTCGTTTTACTTTCATTTTTATTATATGAAACACAAATTGATTGCAAGATTGGTGTAAGTGCATTGTTTCAAGGTCTCATACTACAATTCCAGATATTATAAAAACCTAAATCAAATCTGAAAATTTAATAATACTACAGTACATTGTTGCAACTATTGCCAAATAAACTTTAAAGTATTTTTCTTTCTGAGAAGACTTTAATAATCGTATTGTTACGTAAATAAATTTAAAAGTAGTGCAATCAATCCCACTACACATCTTTTAGTAATACCATTTATAACTTGGTTTTACTTTGTGATATTAATAAGATAAAACGCATATGTCTGCGTCAACGAGGTAGAAGATACCCAAACCAAGAAAGTCAAAGCCAATGCTATATATTGTCCATGAGTTATTATTGTTTTGATTTGATCGATTCTCAGTGAAGAAGTAATTTTATTTTTCTCCCATGATGAAGAAGAAAGAGACTCCACAAACAAGCAGAACAATAACTTGAGTGATAGAGGAATATATATATTTGTATTACCTATCAATCCACTCCAAAAATATCCGGAGTGTCCCACCTCAAAAGCTCAAATGCTGTTGCCACCTTTTGTAATAATAGAAGAACGCTCTTCCTTTGAAAACATATTGAATCATATAAAACGGAATACCAATTAATAACCCCTGACACAAATGCACCAAAGAAGAAATTAGCTAATGAAGACTTGTAGTTGTATGAGCATTAATAACAAAATCTGTGCACTGCGTAACTAATACAGCACAGTAACACAATGAATTTAGCATAGTATTGATATAAATTTGACCATAAATATGAAAAAGTTAAAGTTAGCAAATGATATCATTGAAAATGCATAGCCAAATACTTTGCTTCCAAACCATGCATATTAAATAGAGTGGGTGTTACAGGATGTGCGCAGATTTGCTGCTATTCCACACAAAACCATAGACCAAAATCATAGTAAAGTATTTTTCTTTTGACTCATTTTTATCCTCCTGAACATATTACTATCAGAAGCATATAACTTTAATTTTTATATAAAATACCCTGCTTCTTTTCCGATAATATGTCATCTCTCAGCATTTTAAAATTGTCTGCCTCTAAGATTTGTAACAATTACCATAGACGTCATATCAACTTGATGGTCTTCAAAAACTCAGTGATCTCACAGATAACAGCAACTGCCCTTTCTGGACCTTTTATCATTCAATTTTATATGTTCAATAAAACCTTCGCCATTAAAGCGAATAGTATCTAGATCAATATGCAACAACATCATTGATGACGATCAGCTGCTTTTAATCCCAATCGCATGTTTAGTTGGAAATAGTTAAATTATTCCCACCATCAACAGGACAATACATTACCTTTCTTTAAAATGTAACCGTATATCCATCCCTCATTGTTTTCCTCAGAAAAACAGGATCATTTACATTTTCTAACGGAATAATTTTCCCACCAAAAGGTGCAATAAAATCAACTGGTTTAGGTTTAAAATTGAAACATTATTTACATTTCTTCCCATACAATATGTTGCATATAAATTATAATCTTTATCAATAACTAAGATATCTGCATCTTTGCCTACTCAAGGAGCTTCTTTACGATTATAGACATTTAAATATTTTGCACTATTTTCAGAAGTCATTTTAATACATTTCATGAACGTCGATGAATATTCTGTTTAGATTCTGTATTGAATAAATATAACCCAGTTCTAAATGTTTTATTTCATCATAATTTGTTCGGTCATACAATTTCACTTCCATCATCATTCCTTACTATAAACTTATTTCCATCAGGAATGAAAGTTTTGCTTTACGGATATAGGATAACGTTCTTTATCCGTTCAGCAACACCAATATCATCCGTAGTCATAATAATTTATTTGGACCCTTGTTTATATGCGATTGCAAATGCTTTCAGGTTTTACTGTCATGCCCGTCTGCTTAGCAAATTCACAATATAAGTCATCATATTATAAAGCTGTACCAAAGAACACCTAACCTCGATGATGGAATCCACTCATCCCACTAAACATATGTGTAACTCCACCAATACCATATTGTTTTAATTCTGTAATATCCGCAAAAGTAGCAGATGAATGTCCTACGCTAATTTGAATTTCACTTTTTATGGCAATACTGAATAACTTCCTTGAGCCGTGTAATTTACTGCCATCGTCATTAGTTTGATTGTCCCATCTTTTACCGTGCATTAACAAATCTTTTGCATAATTTCTACAGATGGATCTTTTAAAACAATCTTCATTCATCATTCCTTTATTTTTTCTTACTAACAAATGGATTCTTCTAAGTGGACACCTAAAAGAGTTGCCCCTAAAAGTATTGTCTTCATTCATGATATTCCACATAATTGAATTTCCATGAACGATATCATCAATTGGCTCTGCACCAGAAGTTGCTAAGAACTAGTAACCCAAATATCCGGAAGATGTTTCTGCATTTTCATAGATACTATCCTTCGTTTTTGACTTGTAAAACTTCCTCGTTTCCAACCATGAAGATGTTGATCAATGAAACGGTGAATTAATAAATAATCACTATAGTCTTCAAAAGTGGAACTCCATCTTCAATCTGATTAACTAAGTCCTTAATTATGCCATCTTCAATAAAACAGATATCCTGATACTTGGTTAGAAGATATATATTTTTAGAATATACTACATTTTAAAACCTCCATGACTACATGTATCTATTATTTATCGCATGTAGAACGCTAATATAGCGTTCTACATACTTTTTATTTTAGCTGATTCATCTACTGCATTTTCACAAACCTTCAACAAGCGGGCTCACATACAATATGAATGTGTGTTTAGTTGAAGAATACCCAGAACAAACTACAGATTGTTTCAGCAGTTCATTATTAATCTTAGTCCTATCCCCAAAATCAACTCTAAAGTCTTGTTATACAGTTCTCACATTAACAATATTATCTCTTGCCACCTCAGACCTTCAACAACTAGAGCTGCGATTTCATCAAATCTCTTTCTCTAATTAATATATTATCATTAGAAGCCTCTTCTTCTCTGCCTCGGGGTAGGAACATTAAACTTCACACATACCATTTAAATAGGTGGTAACAACAAAGGCTTTCAATCAAAACCAACTATCACAATAATATTAATCCAGTTAGAATTCTTATACATTACACCAAAGATTACAAAGTCGAAAAATTGTCTCCTCTTTATATAACCCACAGCTGTATTCATAGTATAAAGTTATCACCACCTAATTGCACCAATAATTGCGTACATGATATATAGGACTGAGCAATAAATAAGAATGTAAAACTCAAGCGGTTCAGTAACATTTCCTAAGAATGCTGTTATGACACTGCGTTAGATCAAGCTTCCTTGCCAATGCCTCGCCTTTTCATTATGTGCTGCTCGATACATTGCAAGGCCTATTGCCGAATACAAACTAATGTTCTACCATCTGATTTTGTGCACCAAAAACGTGGCGTCGCATTAGTGACCAATATTCACTTATCAGGACCTCAATTTGAATAAAAATCTCATTCATAGCATCTAAGTAGCCAATACTTGTTGTGTTCCATTAATTGTATAAAGCACCACTCTGCTCTTTGTAAATCGCAACACGCATTCTACATGATGTAGTCCAAATGGAATCAACATTCGGTTTACAGTACCGTTTAATATTTGTCCCAAAATTGGACTTAATAACAATCCTGAAAGACTGCTGAAGAATGCAATTAGATATGTCCAGAAAAATGGAATAATCAAACCAAAGATTACACAAACGAACATCGAAATTAATGTGTACTGATTTTCTTCCTTAGCAAAGAATGCAAAATGCAATTGGAAGTTGTAAATTATAGAATTTATCAGTTGCCCATGATGCAACAAGACCTGCAATAATACCTCCAAATACATTTACATTTACCGTTTGAATTCCAAGTACAGTAGCTTGACCACCTACAGCAATATTGCCTTCTGTAATTAGTTTTCCTGTATTTGTTAGCCAAACATGCATAACAATAATTAGTGTTAAATATGCAAGAACAGAAGAGAATACAGCAATACCTTTATCCTTCTTTGACATACCATACAGCAACACCCATTGCAAAAGTAATGGTAAGTTGCCGAAGATAACATCGCTAACTTCGAATTCCTAAGAATAAACCATTTACATAAATTGGATTTCAAAATGGTAGTAACTTAACTCAGGTACGCTTGTGAAAAACGCACCTGAAACACACCTGTCAGTAGACCCATTGGTGCCACTACTCCCATTGGCAGAAGTACGATCTTCCAAATCTTTGTATACTTTCGTTCACCATACTTCTCATCTTCTACTCCTCCCTCATTATTTTGTGAATTGAATTATCATGCTGCAAAGTCCACAATCTTTATTTGCCTCCAAATCTTTTAGAACTCTGCATGCAAGTTGTGGATCAATGCTGTTCTATTTAAGGTCAAAGCTTTTCAATGCCTTTGTGTACGTCAAGGTTCTTAAACAAGCTTCAACCGTTAATTTTCTCATACGCATGTTGATTCTCACTCAAACCCTTTGTAGAAAGTAGATATCTATGGTTCTACTATCAATCCATTTGCTCCAAGTCTCTCCTGATAGCTCTACCATCGCATCTTCAGATATATTTGCATTAACTGATTTCTTGTAATTAGAAACAAACTCATCTTTCAAATCAGCTAAAATTGAAAGAGCAACTTCTATCATTATTGTTCCCAAATACAGATCCTTTAAGCAATGGTACAGTATCCTCTGTAACTATTTCTCAGCATCGTGCACATAGCTCAAATATCCTTTCTCTCTACTATCTCTTGCTCATCACTTCCTGTATAAAGAGGATTGCTCTTCAACAATTTTGTGGGAAGAAATAATATTGTAGATAGGTATTGTGGTAAATACCTCAGAAAGAAAGCTAGATTATTTATTTTCACTCTCTTGTATGTTTTAACTGTGGACTGAGAGCGTTGCTCAGCATTATATGGTTTAAATTGCCATTTTAAAATATTCTTTTAGTTCTTCAAAGTAATGAATACTATTTATATCATAAATATTCGTAAACCAAATCAAAAATGATTTAGTCCAAAATATTTCGTATCGTAAATCAGCCTGATTTTTATTTTTAAAATCTTGCAAAAGACCTCATCATTGAATATGCGGTTGATCACATAAATTTAAAAATCCTTTTATCATTTTGAAAACTTTATCTACATACACGCAACAATAGCTGCAGGGATTTGTATAATTCAATATCCAAGTGTTTTATTTACTTCCGAATATCATTTACATTATTTCAATCATTGCAGGTATTGAGCGTATCTTATAAGCAAATCCCTCGCCACAAGTTTCTTGTCCAACTAACCCATACTTTAATGGTATTTTTTCTGTCCTTACTGCGCATCTCAGAATTACTCAAGACGCATTTGAATCGAGAACTGCATCACAATCATATGCAAGTGTTTTATTACTAGGGCACGAAATTCCAATTTTGCATTTCTTTTTGGGTACCAGCATAGTGAAATGTATGCTTGCATTTTCCCATTCGTTCAAGGTCAATATCATAGAAAAATTATTTTTTGAATTGAAACTATTTTATAATTCACATGATCTTGATTAGGGCAGGTGTTCTGGAACTACCTGCACCCACGATAGTAATATTATATTTTTCATACGAATCCTACCTCTTCATCATTATAAGAAAGGAATCATTCTATTTATATAAATATTCGATCCATAACAAAAACTTACTTAGGTAAGCAAAGTTACATGGTAAAGTTTTTCATACACCAATAATTGTTCACAACAAATAATAATACGTGTCTTATCATCATTTTTAATGTATCCACCGAATCACTTGCGGCAACAAATTAATGTCAGCCAATTTAGATAAACTGTTATTTGTAAATGATGTAATAGAAATAATTTTATTGTCGCGATTGAATAATTTTGCAGTCTCTAATATTTTTACAGCCCCGATAAGATATCAAGATACAAATAACTCTTTTCATCTACTTTATGAGCAAAGCAATTGTCAACAAATTATAGGTCATCAATCAAACGCATTTTACCCTGCAACCACAAACGATTTAAATATACTTAACAAGTTTTGAAGTTCCTCTTGCAGCCACATAAAATAGTAGTTGTACTTTTTATATATTTAGCTAAATGTAATAACTCAGATTTAATAACCTTCAATTATTTGACGATTGATAAAATATCTAGTTCAGAGCTTTGTTTTTTATCACCGTCAACCAAACCCTTAGATAGTACTTGACATCAAAGCATAATCAGAAAAACTCAAACGTTTTGCCACATTATTACAACCGTTTTAGAAGTAAAAGTTTTCTGCCAACTCATTAATGTGTGCGCATCTAACTTTTATCACGATTCTCAACTATAAAATTACGCACTCGTTTTCAGCAGTTGTTAGTAAATCCGAAATTGTTCAATTATTTTATCCATTCAGCTGAATTAAATCAACTTTATAAATTGACTGCTGACTCCTCACTCTATTCTTGGTTTCAGTGTAGCATGCCATTCCATAAGTATCCAAAGATATACGCTGCATAAGTTTAGCTTTATACAGCGTTATATATATGACTACTTTTGAAATTGTATTCTTGATTAACTCTACAACTTCTGCTTTCGTAGAAGAAGCTACTGCCTTTTTCGTAGGCTAGTTCCTTCATCTCTGCATAGCTTAATGAGGTTGATAATCTTACGTGCTGTAAGGATAGATGTTGCGCTCATTGAGAACTCACTCAACCCTAAAACCAAGTAAGATTGGTGTAGCACCTCATCGCTAGCCATTTCACCACATGCCACACACTTGCCTCTTTGTGTGCACCATCAATAGCCATCTTAATTAAACGTAATGCAGATGGATTTTAATGGCTGATAGAGATAAGATACTGGTTGACTCATATGCGGTCTGCAGCCATAGGTACTGGATTAAGTCGTTTGTTCCGATAGAGAAGAAGTCTGCTTCGCCGCGCTTTAGATCGCCAGTACCGCAGTACTGCAGGTGATTTCAATCGCGATACCTAGCTTGCACATCACCAGGTTACACCGTATTAACTTCGCACGTTCTTCATCGCACAGCTTTCGCTTCACGGAATTCTGCAACCGTCGCAATCTTGGGAAACACGGTGCATAACTTACCAAATGCGGAAGCACGTAATACGCGTAATTGGAATACGGAAGATATCCTTACGTGATAAGCGAAACGACAGCACGATACACCTAGAATGGGTTCCATCTTCTTTAAATTGGTAATAACAACTGCATCACCACCGATATCGAGTGTACGAATTACAACTCGCGCATTCATACCTTCAAGAACTGATTTATATGCGCAAACTGCATGTCTTCGTTAGAAATCATTTTCACTCTTCATGTGAGGAAATTCTGTACGGAATAACGACCTGCACCTTCACCACCATTTGCGTTTACCGCATCACTGCTTCGTCTGGTGAACCAATATACCAACTAGTTCAACCTATGACCATCAGCAGATACGGATGGCTTATCCTTTAATGCCTTGAGCTTCCTTGCATGGAACCTTCAGCACGCTTTAGTATATTCTACCGATATACTTCTTCTATTGGTTCTGTAATTACTTCACCATTGATTGCATCTAAGATTACTAAGTCACCAAATTTAATGTACTAAATTTCATTTACCAACGATGACTGAATCTCTAAGGATCGAGCCATATTGCACTGTGGCTTGTACGTCCACCGACTTTCGGTGCGCATCCCTTTGCGAATTCCTTATTGCGAGAACCTGTATCAGATGGTGTTAAGTCCTTAGGACCACAACTACTGGTTCATTTAATGTGCTTGGGTGGAATTTGCATTTCCAGTCATTTGCAAAGTAAGCGGAATGATACGTCTTTGATATCTGCGCGCTCTTGCACGCATGTATTCATCATCCATGCTTCAAACATGAAAGTCATCATCTTAGATACTATCTGCGTATTCAGCATTTACGGAATTTGATGTAATTTCATTTTCAATTGAAGGCGGAATTCTGGTCGCCTATCATCATAAGATGTGCATCGAAAATAGCTAATTCGTTTCTTCTGCTAATGTCTTTGATGCGACTTTTCTGATCTGTTCAATATCAGAGATTGTCTCTGTAAATGCACTGCCAACTGCTGTGTTTCTGGTTTGCGCCCATCATGCACAATCTTTAGAACTGGTTGTTCCAACTCATAAACTTTTGCAGTGTCAATTCCCTGTGATGCTGCTATACCTTTCAGCATGTCTTAGAACCTCCTGGATGTATAGGATATATCTGTTTACGATGGTAGAAAGCGGTTACATTTTATTCTAAAAGTAAAATGTAAGAATTTCCGTTTAATACTACCTTTTTAACATCTATATCTGTAGTTCATTTTCACATTTTTCCAAATATCTAGGCAACGAACGATTCTTCAACTCAGCTTCTTTTAATCGATAATATGATGATTTTGCATAGTAGTTACAGTACCAGTTTCTTGGTGATTGATTTAGAAAATCATGTAATAATACAGATGGTATCTGCAGTACAATTCTCCATTACATGTTCAATCATATGTCCTATCCCTTTTGAACATATGCGGCTGTTCTTTTTCATGAACTTCATGACTATCAGCAATTAACTCTCGCGTTTTTCCCGGCGATAGATTCTTCCTAAACTCTCTAATAGTTTAACTTTCTCATCGTATGGTAAACGTTGTAATTTCATGTAACATAGATCCTTAAATCTATATACACAGTATGAATGACTTTCTACTACTGTGTTTAAATTTCAGTATTACTATCCAATTTATCTCATTATTCCAGTCTTTCTCGTACTTTTTCTCTATTAAAAATCAGGGATTTCTCGCATTAATGAATCATGTTATTTACTTACTAGTAAGCTATATCCACCGCTAGAGCGACGATATACAATAGATGCAGTTTCTGTTTCATCATCAGTATAGATGTGAAGTTATAGCCACTGATTTCCATCTTCATGATAGCTGTATCAGGGTCCATTTCTTCGGCATTCACTGTCTTTTGTCTTTACTGGAATAGAATTCTCTTCTTCCACAAGTTGTGAGTCGATAAACGCATTTGCAAGATGCTCACGATGCTTCTTATTTAATCTAGTCTTTTGACGACGATTTGGTCTTAACTTATCAATTGCTAAACTACTGCTGCGTAGAAAGTCATCATTTACAACTTCTGCTCTTAAAATACCTACGTGATGGGATTGTAACTTCGCCTTCTGTGAGTTTGGATAAACTCTGGCAAGGACACGAGCAATCGTATTTTTCATCGATGAGTAAGTATTTATCTAAAGCTGATAATTTTCTCCTCAATCTTGTGCGCATTGCTGGTGTGACTATCAATATTCTTACCTACATTTCAAACTCGCTCTAATACCTCCTGTATGTGCTTGAGATACCTCAAAACAACTATGATTGTTTTGAATGATACCTTCGCACTTCTTGTATTTATGTCTATATTACTGCAACATAAATCAGATTATTTTTGTATTCGATGTGAATATTCCGTGATAAAAACTTCACCTTTACAGTGAGTTTTTGAACCAATTCAAAATACCATTTGAAGTACAACTGTCATTGCATAGGTATCCATGCCACAATAAGCCTTTAGGTCAGCGATACTCTTTTCAATGTCTTCATTATCAACATTCTTATCAAGATTACGCCATCTCAAATACAGCGTCCATGCTTGTTGAACGACATCTCGGGTGCCATGATGGCGAGGATCATCCATCATTTGCTGCTTGATAGTCTTTATAGTGACCATTGTCCCTCCACTTACGTGTCATCGTGCGTCCACACCTGTTGAAATGGCAGCGTAGATCTTCCATGCGCGCATTGATATGTAACAAGTGTTCTGCAGCATTCAGATCTTCACTTTCAACTCTTGAATACGAGATCTTCTCTGTCTTCAGCGTTATAGGCAGAGCACAGTACCTTCTTTAGTGCACGAGATTAAATGCTCTGCCATATCTTTACGATTATCATGAATGATTAAGATACACTTCATGTCCAGCTCACCATCTTCATGCATGATATGTAGTGAGTATTCAAATGGTAATACATCATATGGATGCATTCCTTCGTACTGGTGGAACTGCAAAACGTTCTCATTCTAAAAGTCAATACAGGTAATTGATAATGGATAGAATCTAAACCAGTTTGCTAGAGCGTTGTAGTCAACGCATGTGACCACCATTGCGGTCTGGTTTGAATTTAAGGGCAAAACTGTTGCAGAGCCTTCTAATCCGTTCTGGATCTGCATCTTTTGAATATATTCTGCCTTCTATCATCTCTCGCTTATATCGAGACGCAATCAATGTCAGAATAAATTATCAGGTAACTCTTTTTCCTGTGGGAAACAATCATCATAGTACAAACACTTTTGACGTGTCATACATTGTGGTTTTCTTACAGCTGCTCCAACTGTTTCAAGGTTGCATTTCTCCATCTGTTCTAAAAGATAATGCAAGTCATGCATATTATCATAGATAGCTTCTTTTACATCAACCGTAGGATTATTCTTATCGTTATAGAAGGAAGAACTAACCACAAACCATTTGTGATCAAGTTCTTTTTCTCTTCGATAGTTCTTATTGAGATGAATTAAATAAATATCTTTGATTTTTGATATTCAACTCTTCTAAAACCCAAACAGTATCACAATAGAACTGCATATCATCCGCATGTGGAATAATCCAATATATAAGAACATAAATCCCATCCATCGTTATTTCGATGTAAGAATGGTACTAATACGTAACTGTTTGTATTCAAAAGTGCTTTAACAAGCTCAATCATATTCCTGTAAAAGCACTCATGGCTAAAGCTTGTCATCACCCTGTTTACTAAGAAAATGGTTGAGTTACACCTAGCTTAATACAAAGCTGTCTCACTAACCTCTTCATCCAATCTTACAAATGGCTGAAAACTTTTTCCGCTTGCATCTCATTCGCAAACAAACAGGGACAGCGCGTATATTTCTTACAATCGAAATATGAAAACATAAAACTCCTTTATTCAAATACCCTCACTTTCATCGGTAACATTGCGGCACCGATAATGCGAGAGTTCATCTAGCATCGCAATCACGAAATGGTGTGTTATGCAAGGCTGTATGAGACATTGCTTTGTAGTTCTCAATCACTGCTGGTGGAACTTATCTGCAGATTTTGTCATACCACCACCGATTACAAAAGACATCTGGATCACATACACATGCAATTGTTGCAAAACATCTGACCTAAATCCTTTGTCACTTCTTCAACAATCTTGATGGCTCTTTCATCTCAGCATCAGCTAAATCTAAATAGATTACCTGCATGCAGGTTATCCTTATCATCAATTACTTCTTTTTGCCTTACTTGTGATATATGTACCACTGGCTTCATTTCAACAGCACCAAGCATTTAAGTTATTAAAACTTTTCACGGTTGCGGTCAATGATAATATTCGCAATTTCACCACTAAAACCATAGTCTACACTGACTGTCTTTCCATCAACGATTTAAGGCTCACCAATAGCAGTGAAATCGTTACATAGTAAACAACACTCTTATCTTTACCAGCACCTACTAAAGCTTCCGCAAGTCCTGCTACATTTGCGTCATTATCTACAAATGCAGGCATACCAAATTCCTTGGATAACTCATCCGCAAATGGATATCCAGTAAATCCCTTTAAGTTTGTGCTAATACCATGCTTCCAGACTTCTTATCAACTGGACTGGTACACTCGACACCAATCGCAGAACAATCTTTCCATCCTGGAATCCTCTCTCACCATTTCGTGAGGTTAGACATGACCTTTGTTGGTCCTTCCATACCAAATGATGGACCTCACTTGGGACAGCACTTCACCAAATTCCGTTACCTTCGCAACACGTACATTTGTACCACCTAAGTCAATTCCAATATATGTTTTCATACATCCTCCAAATCAAATAAAATTCATTATATTATACACTAACAATTGCCTAGTTCGGCATTACAATGAAAAAACCAGAAGATTTTCTTCTGGTCTCAATCAATTTCTTAAAAACTAGTCAGCTAATGTTCCAAATGGATCCCATGGTAAGAGTTCCTGCGGCTCTTCTTGTAATGCCTTTAGAGAAGCTCCAGATAAGTACTTCTATGTACTGCTACAACATAGGTATATTCATCAAACCAAGAATCACTAGCGATAAAGTAACCCTTGTTACCAATCTTTTCACCCCAAGAGTTTTCAATCTTCCAACGAGTAGGTTTTTCATCCACAAGATTTACACCTGTCAATACCATCGCATGGTTCATTGCGGATTCCTTATAGTCCAGCATTTCAGCCTTAGTCATATCCAGCTGCATATCTAATGTATTGGCATAGTCATATTGTGCATTATCCCAAAGACCAGTATCACGGTCTGCGTCCTTACACAATCACAACAAACCATACTGGATAACCATCCTTCATCTGCGCAATCACTGCAGCTTTGAGTTCATCCATTGGTACATTGAGAAGCTTCACCTGTTCCCCATCTACGACATTACCTAAGTACTTAACCGTGTAAGTCTTATGGAATTGCTTATCTGCAGTAGGACCATGAATGACACTGATATAATCAGATAAATCAATTTCTAAATTTGCATAGAAATCCAATGGCTTTACATTGTATTCTGCATATGTAGTTACCATCCTTATCGTAGTATTCAAATGTAAATTTCTGTGGTGGTAAACTGAAAACAAGATGCAATCAAGCCATAGATTTCTTTTGAGTGCTGTTTCTTTAATGCTTTGGAATTTCATCTTTCTTACCCGCTTGCTGCTAACTTACGACTATCTACCACAAACTTCGTGCAGACGGCGATTCAGAAAATCGCATTCATCTTAGCCGTATGAGAGCCTTGGTAAGTATCAGGCATCGCACTCTTAGGCGCAATACCATACTTCTTTACAAGACTAACTAACATGTTCCATTGGCCACCATCACCAACAGCCCATTCTAATAAGAAACGCATATTCTCGCTTCCTACTGGACTATCAATTTCCTGTAGGTGCATTCCATAAACCAGTTTGCTTTTTCTAGTTTGTCGTAGAATGCGATGTAGTTTTGTGATAATTCAAACTCAGCCATATTGTATTTCTTTGCGATGAGTTCACGTAGTACATTCATCGATGAAAAGATCCAACAACGACCAGACTGATATTGGTTTGGACTGGCATTGTCTTTAAATCAATCGAGAAGATATTTGGGTTATTTCTTTTCCGCATCAAAAGTTACGGCTAATTGTACCGATATCATTCTCTTTACTAAGGCATTAGAACAACTCTTGCCTTTTTCATCTTTTTAAATAATTTCTCACGTAGAGTATCAATTTTTCTGTAATGTTACAGGATTCATATTAGACATATCAATTACCTTCTTTTCTATGTAGTATGTTATAACTAACTCACCTATTTTTCAATCGATAAACAGTGATAAATTCTCACTTTTTCGCGAAAACTCTTGTTTACAGTGTGGACAATGAATCACAATTTCTCCCTTACCCTTAGGAACACGTACTAAGTTGAAAGCAACGTTTACATACAAAGTACTTATACTCTTTATTTGTAACATTATTTTGAATCGCTTTAAGTTGTCTTGTGACAAAGCGATTCATATCTTGATACTTACGATTTTCAATACTGCGTTTAGTGATATTTCGTGATATAAAGCGGTATACAAATATACCAAAGATTACAAGTGCAAGTAACGCCGGAATACTATTTTTTACAAATAACCCCAACACTAAAATAACGATCATCAATACGAGCAAATGTGTATTGAGACGGTCCATGCCGTAACTTCTTCTAAGACGATATTGTATTTGTTCAATCAAACGATTTCTTCTTTTCATATCTACTTCCTGTTCTAATGACAGGATTATATCACTTCCTACAAACAATCGATACGATGACGAAAAACTTCTTCCAATAAAGTACGATAGCTTTGAAAACGTCTTTGTAGTGTCCGTAAGGACATATGATATTGGTATGCAATATCTTTCTGTCGTATTCCATCAATGTAATACGATATAAACATATCCATTGCCATCTTTCCATGTACTACCTTCATGTAATGCATCATTTTCTCTACTTGCTCTACTTGTTTTAAAACAGCTTGATATTGTTTCTGAAGTGTTTCATCTGTTGATGATCGCTTCATCTTCATTTCAAGTGCTTGTTGCAGTTGTTTTTGTAGTGGATATGCTTTACATAAATCTCTAAAATAATCTTTCCTTCTACACATAATACCCTCCACTTTTTCTATACACTTTTCTAAGTATCTTTCCATAGAAAAAGCTGAGTATTCCTCAGCTAGAAAGTAAGTTCTTTACCTGTTAATAAGTGATACGCTTCTAAGTACTTTGCAATTGTCTTATCAATAACTTCCTGTGGTAAGCAGTAATCACTATTAGGATTTTGTTTTAACCAGTCTCTAACAAACTGTTTATCGAAGGATGGTTGTCCCTTACCTGGTGTGTAGCCTTCGACTGGCCAGAAACGGCTTGAATCTGGTGTTAACATTTCATCTGCTAGTACAACTTCACCATGTTCATCAAGACCGAACTCAAACTTTGTATCGGCGATGATAATACCCTTTGTACGTGCATATTCAGCACACTTCTTATAAAGAGCAATCGTATAATCTCTTAACTTTTGTGCATACTCTTCACCACGCTCTGGGTATGCTTTCTTTAAGATTTCTACAGACTTTTCATAACTGATATTTTCATCATGTTCGCCAATTTCAGCTTTTGTGGATGGAGTATAAATTGGCTCAGGAAGTTGATCACATTCTCTAAAGACCATCTGGCAATTTGATATTACATACCGTTTGGTCCTTTTTGATAACTTACCCAACCAGAACCTGTAATATATCCTCTTACAATACACTCAATCGGTAACATCTCTAACTTCTTGCACATCATTGATCTACCTGCAAATTTCTCATTACGGAAAAATTCTGGCATTTCTTGTACGTCTGTTGTAATCATATGATTTTTCACAATATCATTTGTCAGATTAAACCAGAAACGTGACATCTGTGTTAAAACAATTCCTTTGTTTACTACCTGATTCTTTAAAATAACATCGAATGCAGAAATACGGTCAGTCGCTACCATAATCAAGGCATCATCAGCGTCATAGATTTCACGTACTTTGCCTTCTTTGATTGGTGTGTATTGTTTCATGATGTTCTCCTCCTTAATGAAACATGTTCATAAATACTTTAAATGGAAAAACGGCATTCAAAGAATACCGCTTTACATTTCAATATTGCCGTTTGCATCAGCTGGCTTTAGAAAGCGCAATGATGAACTTATAGATTCCGTAGATAGCTGGGACTCCTGTCCAGCAGAACACAAGTGAAAGCATACCTGCACGTGTATTGCCTGCATAGAATTCTTGGGCACCGAAAACACCTAAGAAGAATGCAAGAAGAGCGTAAGTAGTCTTATTCACTCCACGAGAGTTAGAACGGTTATCAAAAATATTCTCAGCCTTAGTGATGATAATACTATCGTCATTACGATAGATATTAACATAATCACCAATTCTTGGTGGGAAGTTAAAATACGCAATATCAAATTCTTCTAAGCTTCCATCAGCCTTACCAACGGATACTATACGATTTTCAATACGAACAATTTTATCCATATGAATTTCCTCCAACGTACCTATTATACATTATCATGACTTACTTGTCATAATTGTCATTGATTTTGGATGAACTTCGACAGTAACTGCACGATGTTTACCACCATCTTCCCCATCTAATGTCCATGCTGTATCTTCTTCACAGATAAATTCAATCTTATCTGTCTTAAATGCATGTACATATTTAGGATCAATATTACCTGTCGCAACACCGCTTAATACGTTATGTAATACTTCAAGATTATCTAACGCAGCGACTAATACCACTTCAAACTTTCCATCATCTAGTGTGGAATCTTCATAGAATGGTAGCTTAAATCCACCAACAGATGGTGAGTTAGAAATTGCACCAAAGACAAACGTTCCTTCTTCTTCAATACCATCATGTATAAATTTCATCTTTGTACGATTGGTTAGACTTGCAGGAAGATTACTGAGCGCATTGAGTACATATGCTCCATATCCTAGTATCTTCTTTGACTCACGAGATGTTTCATAGCTTGTCTGCAAATGCACCAAAAGCAGCTACATAATTAAAGAATGTACCATTAAAAACCAACCTACATCGTAAGAGAATGGATTACTAAAAGCTATCGTAGCGACAATAGGATTCAATTGTTCCATTTTCATCAATTGCTTTACTGAAGTCGTTGGTTGTGCCACCCGGAATATAACCAATTGGTAAGTGAATATCCTGATGCATCATAATATTCACAACACGGTTTAGTGTTCCATCTCCTCCATAAACTACAATTGTTTCAAATTCAGAAGCATGATTAATCAAAATCTCTTCTGAACCTAAACCCTTATCAGGCATGATTGGAAACACTGTTACTTCGCAATCAAAAATTGTTAGGTTCTTAATAATATCAAAGACAATCTTTTCGATTGCGTTATTACCCGCTTCTGGATTAAACAAGAACATGACTTTTTTCTTCATAACATCACCTACTTCATCTTTATTCTATCACTTTCATACAATGAAAAAAGGGGATTTCTCCCTTTATCTATTTGATTAAGCTTCTACCTTCCAAAGGCCGTGTAAGTTGCAGTATTCATAAGCTGCTACAACTTCATCACCTTCAGCTAATACGAAGTCAGCAACTGGCTGGTCTGTAGGTAATAAAGCCTTGCGCTGTACACCCTGCTTTGTTTCTAAAGCGATGAACTGAATAGAATGTTCTTCTGTCATTGGGTGAAGAACAGAACCAACAACTACATGAACCTTGTTGCCTTCAACTGTCATTACAGGTACATGCTTTTCACCAGCAGCGTCTGTTGAATTAGCCTTTAATTCAACCATTTCTCCGCCTTCAGATGTAAATGTAGTGTCGTTTCCTAATACTACCTCGATAATTTCTTTTGTTGTTCTGTTAATATAAAATTTCATGTTCACTCTTTCCTCCTAATATTTATTGGGCTGATGATTTATAAGAACGTGATGCGAATTCATGATCCAATAAGTATAGGGCTTTAGGATCACTTCCAAATAATTCCATCTTTTGAATTAAGTCAGCAGCGTTCTTTTCTTCTTCTGCCTGTTCTGAGATAAACCAATCTAAGAACTGTGTTGTACGATAATCATTTACCTTGCTTGCTTCAGCATAGATTGCATTGATAGATGATGTAATGGACTTCTCATGAGCATAAGCAGCCTTTAACACATCAATATCTTCTTTTGTCTTTGACTCTGGCTTAGCGATTGCTTCATAAGTTACCTTTTCATCATTGTCATGTAGATAAGCGATGAACTTTAATGCATGGTCCATTTCTTCTTTAGCTTGGATGTTATACCAGTTAGCGAAACCATCTAATCCCTTTTCAGTGAAATGATTTGCAAATTCTAGATATAAGTAAGCACTGTACATTTCTTTGTTAATCTGGTCGTTGATTAGTTTTGAAACTTTCTTCTCCATTATGAGTTCCTCCTATGACCGTAGTCACCTATAAGATAGTAGAATTATATTTCATTTTCAAGGAAAATGCCCATATTTATCAAAAAAGAGACTTAGAATTTCTTCTAAATCTCATAATCGATACAAGAACGTGCTTGAATCTTATCTTTTAATAAAGCTTTTAACTTTAAATGTTCAGGGTGAACTTGGTATGCATTTAATGCCTCAAAGGATACAAAGTCAAATACTAAGGCAAAATCATAATTTGTAGAATCTGCATCCTTATGATTACATACCACTTCGCCACTTGCGACTTCCTTTAAACTAGTAAGATTTCTAGCAAGCGTCACCGCTTCTTTCAAACTCTCCTCATGATTTAGAGTTTGAAGCTTAAACATTACAATATGTCTTATCATATGTTATTACTCCAGATTGAGATGATAACGCAAGATATATACAGTGGCCGCAAATAGCGCTACATTCATAATCAATGTATACAGTAATGTAACTGTTTGATAATTCATGCCATAGTAGAATGCGTTCATAATCGATACAGCACCAAATGTATATACAAGGATAGATGGAAGATCTAGTAATGATGGAATCACAACACCCAAAATCACAAATGTAGCGATACCAACAAGTAAGCGGTGTTCTGGAAATAAGTTACCCATCGCATAACATAGATAAATGAGTAATAAGAAACGGGATGCACTAAATAGATATATTAAGCAAACCTGTAAGAAATCTAAATTTAATATTCCTCTGATTACACGTTCAACCCAATAGAAATCAATACTACGAATAATATCAATGAATTGACCTGAACCAATCGCTACACCAAGCAAGCAGATAATCTGTGCAAGTACGAATAGTACAACATATATCAAATATGCAATCACTTTACTTAATACAAGCTGCCAAGTTGTAACTGGTAATGTATGCATCAAATATCCCTGTCCAGATAAAAGATTCTTATGGAAACGCTGTACAGAAGATCCAAAGATTAGAATGAAAGTCGCAAATATGACACCGACTACCATTAAAATCAAAATGAATGAAAATGTAGATGGAGTATTTGTGGAATGTAGACTATACATCATCCTCTCTGAGATAATCTGAAGGTTTGAATTAATTGTCATACCTAGTACTAGTGACAATAAGAATTCAGCACCAATTAATATTAGAAATAATTTATATGTTGATTTAAACTCAAAATGAATTAATTTACCTAGCATGCAAATACCTCTCTGAATAATGCGTCTACTGACTTACCTTCTTTTTCACGAATCTCATCGACACTACGATGGAATACAATTTCTCCATCACGAATAAAGATAGCTTCATCTAATACAGGTTCAACATCAGCGATTAAGTGTGTAGAAATAACTACTAATGCATTCTCACTGTAGTTGCCAATAATCGTACGTAAGATGTAATCTCTCGCCGCTGGGTCAACACCACCAATTGGTTCATCTAAGAAATAAACCTTCGCTTCACGACTCATCGCAAGTACAAGCTGTACTTTTTCTTTATTACCCTTTGATAAATTCTTCAGTTTATCATTAACTGAATATGTAATTCCTCTAACATCTTCAATGCACGATCATAGCGGAAATCATCATAGAAACTCTTGAACATATCTAGCAGTTCACCAACATTCATCCAATCTAATAGATAATCTGCATCTGGTAGATAAGATACAATCGCCTTCGTTTCAATTCCTGGCTTTTTACCATCAATAAAGATTCCACCATCTGTTGGTGTCAATAAACCGTTGGCAAGCTTTAACATTGTTGTCTTACCACTACCGTTTGGTCCAAGTAAACCTACGATACGTCCAGACTCTAATGAAAGATCAACGTGGTTTAACGCTACTTTATTACCGTATTTCTTTGTTAAACCTTTGCATTCAAACATTACACTCATTATTCTTCTCCTTGCATATTAATAAAACCAATCATGTCTTCTTTGGAATATCCTAGCTTTTTTAGTTTAGCGTAGTATCCCGCGGTTAGGCTCCTCGCCTCTTCATGTTTAATATTGTCAAGCATTGATCTATCTTCACTGACAAAACGTCCTGCTGTACGTTGTGTATATACAAGACCTGCTTGTTCCAATTCTGTCAGTGCTCTTTGCATTGTATTTGGATTCACTTCCAGATTCTTCTGCTAATTCACGAACAGATGGTAACTTGGAACCAGCTGGATATACACCCGTCACAATTCTTCGTTTGATAATACTGACTAGTTGCGGATAAATTGCTTGATCATTTCTAAATTCCCAACTCATCATTTCTCCTTCTGTATTATTGTCTTAATACACTATTATATTAATACAGTAATATACTAGATGTCAACTATAATTATTTATTGTTTTCGATAAATATGCTGAAATTACAGAAATATCTGTATTATGATACTTTCGCAAGGAGGACTTGATTATGGAATCTAGTTCAAAACATATACGCAACAGCTTATTACTTACACGCATCTTGATATTACTCATTGCACTTGTTGCCATGTATATCATTATCAATAGCGTTTCAATCGCAACAGAGTTTATTGATAGTCGTAACATTACATCAATTTCTCACAGAATCAGATCATACTAGCCTGTGGTATTGGTTATGTAGGCTTTGTTGTATTACTTCGCCTGCTATACATCATTAATCAACTTCTCGTAAATATTTCTAAAGAGAATGTATTTATTACGGAGAATGTAAATCTATTAAGACATGCAAGTCTTTGTTGTTTGGCAGGAAGTGTCCTAGCCTTTATTCTTGCGGCGATATGGTCAAAGCTATTCTACAGTATCGTATTTTGCGGCAATCTTCTTCGCTTTGATTATTCGTATTATCCAAAATATATTCCAACAGGCAATTCGTATGAAAGACGAATTAGACCTGACGATATGAGGTGAAACATGCCTATTAACGTAGATTTAAATGTCATTATGGCAAAACGTCACTATCAGTGCCGGTGAACTTGCTGAAAAAGATCGATATTACACCCGTAAACTCTATCAATTCTAAAAATGGAAAAGCAAAGGCAATCCGCTTTTCTACGCTTGAAGCGTTTATGCAAAATTTCTAGATTGCCAACCTAGGAGACATACTTAGCTTATGAACCGGAATAAACAAACGATGAGTGCATCACGATGCACTCTTATTCTGTCATCGCAATCGCAACCTATATATTTGGATATTTTTATGCATCGTTTTACGTTATTTACTTTGCTCTGCAAAGCTAGCTTACTCTGCATCATTATGATTGAAAGCTTAGTGCATACCTATACACAAAGAGCGTACAAAAGAATCATACTATGGGCATTTTCTTATTGTTTCAAGGAATACTTAGGATTTGATCGTTCTTTTGAATTTCGAAAATTAGTGTCTACGCAACCGCAGCACTATACACTATGTCGTTTTCAGAGTTATCCCTTCCAAAACACAAGTGAAACGATCCTATTAGATTTCTTCCAAGGGTGGATAATTCAGCCATTCTCGTATATATATTTGCACGTATTATCCATGTCATCAAATACACACTCACATATATCCATTCAGAGCAAATTTAAAAACGATTTTATTTAGCATTGTCATTGTGATTCCACTGATACTTTTCGCATTAGGACAACTATCGCAATCGACGAAAAACTTCTGCAATCTTACAACAGTCTTTTTGAGACGATTCATATTTCAGATTTCTCTAACACGATGTATTTTTATCGAATCATTTGGAGCTTCTGCCTGTTGGTGCATATCTATTTGGTCTTATCAGTAGTTGTATCCTTAATGAGAAACCATTTATATCTTACGATGGTTGTAAAGAGTTCTTCCTAAAGAAAAGAGTAATTCCACTTATCTCTATTCGTCTTACAAACGCTGTACTGCTTGTTTTATACCTTGTATTCTTTATCTTCCAGTTGTCTGATTTACCTACTGTATTAGCAGCACCTACTGCACAAAGTTCGTGTGAATATGCAGTCAGGGGTTTCTGGAACTTCTTTAGAATCATGGGATTAAACATCGTACTTATCTTGGCTCTAAACTTCTTAATTAGAAAAGAAGATACTAGCAGCACTAGATTGATACATATATCTTGTTATTTACAACTATCTGTTTCAACTTGCTTGCATGTTTAAAACTTGGACTATATTTCTTTACCTACGGTTATACAGAGCGAAGAGTTATTGCCCTTTGGTTACTTGTAGCGATCTTCATTTCTCTTATCTTAATGATTATTCGTATGCATAAGAAATTTAATCTAATCCAGTTTATAACAGCAACATTTGTTACAAGTTATATTCTCTTCCTATACGTACTTCCTCTCTTGTATCCAACATCATTGATGTAAAAAAGTGGTCACTTCGTTATGAAGTAACCACTTTTCTATTTAATCCAATCGATACGTAATACTGTATATTCACCTAAGTCATTGACTACTTTACGTAATACCGCTTCATCTTGTTTAGACTTCATATGAACGTGTGCCTTCTTTAAATCAGAGTCAACAACTGCATATACACCTTCTAGTGTATTTAATGCATTTTCAACTTTTGAAGCACAATGTCCACAAGTCATACCATCCACAGTTAGAACTGCTTCAAATGGATAATGTTCAAGATTCTTATCGGTAACTTTTACATCTGTGTGACAGCCACATCCTCCACCACAACCACAAGATCCTCCAGATGAACAACAACCAGATGTTCCTCTTTTAATTGCAGAGCGAATCGCAAATCCAATGATGATGGCAACAATACCACCTACTACTAATGTACCCATACTGCCTTCTTTCTAAATTTAGTTTATCGAAAATGGTTAATGTAGTTCTACTGCACTATAGGTCTTCCCTATTTCTTTTCCTTTTTCGCAAAGGTATACAATGCCATAGTGCTCTTTGTTGAGATATCCTTCATGTGCTAGCTTTGTTAACATCGCACAAACACTTGGTCTAGAAACATTCAGCTCCTTTGCAAGTGCTATGCTACGTACACCTCTACCATTTGGATCTAAACGAAGTAATGTAACGAGGTACTTAATCTTCGCTGCTGTTAATTCGTGTATAGACATATTCATACACCTTTCTAAATAAGGTACAGGTTTCCCTGCACCTTATGGTAAATCATTATTTTTCTTTGTAACCTGGACGTACAAGTCCCCAGATAATCGCTGCAATACATACAATCGCAACAACGAGTCCAATTGGGTTGATATTGCCTGTAATTGCAGAACCTACCTGGTAGATAATCAGAGCAATCACATAAGCTAAGCTACACTGGTAAGCAATTGCAAACCATGTCCACTTACCATTATTCATCTCACGACGGATAGCACCAATTGCCGCAAAGCATGGAGCACATAGTAAGTTGAATGCTAGAATGAGTAACCTGCAACTGGATTATTGTTGAAGGCATTTGCCATAGATTTAAAGATCTGCCATCCATTTTCTGCAACTTCACCTGCACCATAGAGAACACCCATTGTACCTACAACGTTTTCCTTAGCAACTAAACCAGTAATAGAAGCTACAGCCGCACGCCAATCTCCCCAACCTAAAGGTATGAAGATAAACTTGATTGCATTACCAATGACTGCAAGCATAGATTCAGACTGTTCTACAGCACCAAATCCATTTTCAGTAAAGCCATAGCTTTGCATGAACCATACAAATACAGTCGCAAGTAAGATAATTGTTCCTGCCTTCTTAACGAAGGAAGAACCACGCTCCCACATGGAGTGTAAGATATTAGATGGAGTTGGCCAGTGATATGCAGGCAATTCCATTACGAATGGTGCAGGATCACCAGCAAACATCTTTGTCTTCTTTAATGTAATACCTGAAATAACGATAGCCGCAATACCTAAGAAGTAAGCACTTGTCGCTACTAATCCAGACTTCTGGAAGAAAGCACCAGCGATTAAAGCGATAACTGGTAACTTCGCAGAACATGGAATAAATGTTGTAGTCATAACTGTCATACGACGGTCACGCTCATTCTCGATTGTACGTGAAGCCATGACACCTGGAACACCACAACCTGTACCAATTAACATTGGGATAAAACTCTTACCAGATAAGCCAAACTTACGGAATACACGGTCCATAACAAACGCAATACGTGCCATATAACCGCAGCCTTCCAAGAATGCTAGGAAGAAGAATAATACTAACATCTGAGGTAAGAAACCAAGAACCGCACCTACACCAGCAACAATACCATTTAGGATAAGACTCTGTAACCAATCAGCAACTTCAATAGACTTCAAGAAGTTACCAATGACTGTTGGTAAGCCATCTTGCCATGGACCATATGTAGCAGCTTCAGGTTCTTCTTCAGCAGAATAGATTTCATAATCAGAGTAAGTTACTTCACGCGTTTCCTCAACATCACCTTCATCATTATGAATATCAGCTGAAACAACCAAGTTCTCTAACTGTTCTTGTTTTAGAACTGTAATTTCTGTTTCACCTTCATCGTTTTCACTAGAGTAACATAACCCTTTTCAATCGCTTCATCGATGAATGATTTGTTTTAGCTTCTTGGTCCGCTTTATATGTACCAGAATCTTCATCAAATTCTGCACGTCCTAAGCCAAACCAGAACCAACCATCACCGAATAACCATCGTTTACCCAGTCAGTAGCACCTGTACCAAATGTCTGGATAGATACGAAGTATACAATAAACATAACTACCGCAAAGATAGGTAAACCTAACCAACGGTTTGTAACGATGTTATCAATTTTATCAGAAACACTGAGTTTTCCAGCATTCTGCTTTGTATAGATACCATTAAGTGTTTCTGTGATAAATGTGTAACGAGCATTAGTGATAATAGATTCAGAATCATCATCCAAATCCTTCTCTACTGCAGAAACAATTTTCTCTACTTCAGCCATCTGGCTTTCATTGAGATTTAATCTTGCTAGTACTTTTTCATCTCTTTCAAACACTTTGATTGCATACCAACGCTTTTGATCAGCAGATACATCAGTTAATACAGAATCTGTAATCTTAGAAAGAGCTGTTTCAATCTTATCTTCATATCATGGATTGCTGTAGCTGACTTTGCTTCAGCAGCCGCAATTGCAGCTTCTGCAGCTTCCATAATACCTGTTTCTTTTAACGCAGAAATCTCAACAATCTTACAACCTAGCTTCTCACTTAAGGCAGCGATATCAATCTTATCATCAGCCTTCTTTACAAGGTCCATCATATTTACAGCTACTACAACTGGAACTCCAATTTCAAGTAACTGTGTTGTTAGATATAAGTTACGCTCTAAGTTTGTACCATCTACGATATTTAAAATCGCATCAGGATGTTCACCAATCAAATAATTACGAGAAACCACTTCCTCTAATGTATATGGTGATAAAGAATAAATACCAGGTAAGTCCTCAATAATGACATCTGGATGTTTCTTGAGTTTACCTTCTTTCTTTTCTACTGTTACACCTGGCCAGTTACCTACATACTGGTTAGAACCAGTCAAGGCATTAAATAAGGTTGTTTTACCACTATTTGGATTACCCGCTAAGGCAATCTTTAATCTTTCGTTTGCCATACTAATTTTCTCCCTCATTCATCTATGAATTACTCAACTTCAATCATTGCGGCATCATCCTTACGGATGGATAATTCATAGCCTCTTACAGTTACTTCAATCGGATCACCTAATGGAGCAACCTTACGAACGTAAACTTCAACTCCCTTTAGTGATACCCATGTCCATGATTCTACGCTTTACAGCGCCTTCACCATGAAGCTTGACAACCTTTGCAGTACCGCCAATCGCAACTTCCTTTAATGTATTCATTCTGTCCTCCCTATATCATGACTTTCATAGCCATTTCTTTCCCAATTGCAATACGTGTTTCTTTCACATTTACAATTAGATTTCCACCGACTTCTGAGACAACTGTGGCAGAACCACCAACGACAAAACCGAGGTCAGCTAAGTGCTGTTTCACTTCTACACTTCCCCCGATTTTAACAATTTTATATTCTTGACCGATTACTCCTAAAGCTAATGGTATCATCGCTTGCCTCCTTATATAAATGAACAAAAGTTAGAGGGCTCTAACTAATGTTAGTTTAGACTCACTAACTAACATTGTCAATATTTTCTGTAATCCAGATTATAATTTTTCAGTTATTTATATTGTGAAAATTTCACGACATTTTATTTATTTTGTCTTAAATTAATAGACAAATGTCTTTAATTCTTTATAATACTTTTTATGAGACTTGGAGGTTTTATGAACAAATATGTAATCGCAACATCCTCTACTGCAGATTTGCCAGCAGAGTACCTTAACGAACACAATATCCCCTTTATCTCATATACATATACGATTGATGATAAAGTTTATATAGATGATTGCACTGAAGAAAGTCGTAATTTCTTAATGTCTTCCATGCGTGCAGGTAAACAACCAAATACATCTCAAATTACTGAATATGCATACTACGAGTTCTTAAAAGAACTTCTAGAAGCAGGTAACGATGTCCTATTCGTTGATATGACACGCGCATTATCAGCATCTATTAATAACGCAGAGCGTGCAATTCAGACTTTAAGCGAAGAATACCCTGATCGTAAGATTAGTCTATTAGATAGCTATTGCGTTACAGGTGGTCTAGCCCTCTTTCTTAAAGCAATTAGTAAAACGTCATGAAGAAGGATGGGATTATGATCAAGTTGTGGAATGGGGAAATGCACATAAGCTTGAATACATTCACCGTTTCATGGTAGAAGACCTACAGTGGTTAAGACGTGGAGGAAGATTATCCAACGCATCTGCCCTACTTGGAACAATTCTATCCATCAAACCATTAATCTATATTCCAGATAGTGGAAAGCTTGTTTCCTTTAAGCAAGTACGTGGTAGAAAGAAAGCACTACGTTCATTAATTGAATCCTGTGCAGAAGACATCGCAGACTATACAAAGGATGAAGAAATCGCAATCATCCATGCAGATGCATACGAAGATGCAGTCGCATTCCGTAATGACTTGATTGAAACCTACCCACAGTTTAAGGATACAAAGATTTCTATCATGCAGTTAGGACCTGTTATTGGAAGCCATGTAGGTCCAGACTTTCATGGCTATCACATACCACGGTAAACATAGATTAAATATTGAAAAGTAAAAACTCGGATTAACCGAGTTTTTATCTCTCTCTTTGAGTGTAGTGCTTCTCTACAAAATGAATTGATAATAACAAAGATTATTGTAGTTTATCATTTTACAACAAAAGAGATACGTCGACCTTAAGCGGCCTTCCTATCTCTTTCATCTATAATATATCATTTTTCAAAAATTTCAAAAATCATTGATATTATTTTCTTTTTGATGTTGTAACCTTACAAATTTTTTGATTGAAGCAGGACTTATGGAAAAGCACTCTACTAAGAATGCTTATTCAAAATTTTCATTTGATAATATAACCCGCCTTTCGGAGCATTACCTTTTCTTCTTTAGTAGGACGATGTATTGCAATAGGCGATGTCAGTCTGCGTACATAACAATACCACGCCTTTTTGCTCAGAACGTGTGTGTTTTTCTTGTTCATAATTTCAACACCTCCAATACCGTATGACTTCCTTGCTTATATAGTAGTCGGACCCAAGTATTTTTTCAATTGGCAACTCTCTTTAGGCATAAATAAAAGCAACCGTAGGTCTAAGCGGTAAACGCTTCGCAGACCATGACTGCTTTTCACTCATTATATAACATATTGAAATGTGGAATACAAGTCAGCAAGAGAAGTCTTTCTATAAAGTTTCAAAATTAGGAAAACAAGTCTGTTGTAGCCCAGCATATATTTCGATACTCGCAGAATCACCGCCAATTAAGATTTATTCTTCATCTTCATCTTCCTCCTCCTCAAACTTTTATATCATCAATTAACCAGATTCCTTCTGGTACTTCGCCATGTTTATTCACATAGTCTAATAAACACGTACTATCTTTGAACCTGTGCGCAATCATTTCTTGTTCTGTATTAAATTTTATTTCAATATCTTTGCGGTCATTGGTAATTGTTAAATTTTCAAAGTCATATGTATATATATTGCCTGGAACTTTACCAGCTTTTTATATAACATTCTTTGACAGTAGAATATATCAAAACTTTTTAATCTCTTTAATTGTAATGGATGTGTTTCAATGTTTCATCCATTTAAATTGTTTTTCCATGATTTTTCCTCCTTATAATAGCAACTTACTATCTATCCTTAATTTAGATTTTTATATTTATTGATATGCAAAAATATGCCAGGGTTTAAAACTATAAAAACACCGCTACTTGCGATATTTTATTCCATACCTGCAATCTATATTGTTCATGAATCCATTCACCTCTCTCTCGAGAAAGCATCTATTGCTTCTGAGGTGCGTCTTCTTTAAGTTTGCAGTTAATCATATATGGGCTGTAAATTTTCTTCAAGCTTTTTATCTCTTCAGGAAAATTAAAATCATTTTGTTACCTCTTTAAAACTATCAAAGTATTGCATTCTGTTTCCACTTCGTCAAAAATTCCATGTGAATACATCTTTTTGCATAATTACTAATCCACCTACATTTTTATCTGTAATCCCTAACTAGTCAAGTTTTTCATACATTCAATACGTAAAGTATCGATATAATTGTGATAGTTTTCCAATGCATTTTACTATGTCGTGCTCTTAGCTTGCTTGCAATGGTACATTTCATAAAATGGTGTCGAGTTGTAGCCTAGCAAAAATTTCTGATGGTAGCAGAATAGTTTTCCTTTATTTCAGTTTCTACAGTTTGTTGCTAGCTGTTCGTCTGTCACGTTATTTTCAGCTTGTTTTTAGAATCTCTTTAAAATCCTTCATTTTTCCTCCTTAAGTCTTTTTATATCTCGAACCTTCTTTTGGTGTGGGGTATATGAAAAAGACACCTCAATTTGAAATGTCTTAATCAACTAAATATTTTTAATACCACATAACTAATCGTTCTGAGACAAATTTCATTGTCTTTTACCATGCATGAAGGCTATCTCTTGCATGTGCCATATAGATTAGGTTGTCTGCAAAATCTTCAGGCATAGAATACTCTTCGACATCTTGTTTCTCAATATCAACTGAAATATGACCAAGATTTTCTGAACCCTCACAACTAAAATCTGCGGTAATAAGATTGTTATTCTTTTTATATTTTTAATCTTAGCATAGTACTCTTTGCCTTCTTTGTGTATTTATACAACAAAAATTATTTGCTTGTGCGCATCATTTTGTGATAAGCCTAATTTTATCAATTCCTTTTCGTATATCTCATGTTTTATCAACTTTAATCATCATGGGCTGTTGTCGACCTTCCAGAAGTCTTTGAGATGATTCAGCAATCATAAAATCAGGATCAAATCTCTTTTTCGCCAAAGCATCGCCTAAATCGTGTTTATCAGTTGTGAGTCAGCAAAAATTTCGATGGTAGCAGAACATTGGTTGCAGACTAGTGATCGCGCTCCTGCGTTGTAGCCCTAGCAAAAATTTCGATGGTAGCAGAACTAGGATCATTACTACATTAATTTCCGCTAGTTGTAGCCTAGCAAAAATTTCGATGGTAGCAGAACCACAGTCAATGGACTGGAAAGCGTACAAATGTTGTAGCCTAGCAAAAATTTCGATGGTAGCAGAACTGAAATGGTCCGGTGTTGTTTAAATCATCGGTTGTAGCCTAGCAAAAATTTCGATGGTAGCAGAACTTAAATCAGCCCTGATAAAAAGTCCGATGTGTTGTAGCCTAGCAAAAATTTCGATGGTAGCAGAACACCCTTTTGAAGAGTACTCATTCACCAAAAGTTGTAGCCTAGCAAAAATTTCGATGGTAGCAGAACGATAGCCATAGGCTAATTTTTATGGACTGTTGTTGTAGCCTAGCAAAAATTTCGATGGTAGCAGAACTGAATCTTTACGGGTTGTATAGACTCAACAGTTGTAGCCTAGCAAAAATTTCGATGGTAGCAGAACACATGAAATAAGTTTTGATGATGAGAATGTGTTGTAGCCTAGCAAAAATTTCGATAGTAGCAGAACCGAAGACGACATCAGTTTTGTAAAGCCTCAGAGTTGTAGCCTAGCAAAAATTTCGATGGTAGCAGAACTGAACTTTAACGGTTAATCTATCAAATTCAGTCGTAGCCTCAGCAAAAAAATTTCGATGGTAGCAGAACCAGATGTTGATATTATCATCTTTGAAGAATGTTGTAGCCTAGCAAAGAATTTCGATGGTAGCAGAACCCATAATGTCGTATAGACGGCTAAAATCTGGTTGTAGCCCTAGCAAAAATTTCGATGGTAGCAGAACTTAATACATTCGAAATGGTGTTGATTACAAGTTGTAGCCTAGCAAAAATTTCGATGGTAGCAGAACTCATCGTGTTGCTTTTTAGCTTTCGCGATCGTTGTAGCCCTAGCAAAAATTTCGATGGTAGCAGAACTTGTTTAATTGCTTTTTCAATTTCTGCAATAGTTGTAGCCTAGCAAACAAATTTCGATGGTAACAGAACACACCAACACACTTTATCCAAGCATTTGTCGTTGTAGCCCTAGCAAAAATTTCGATGGTAGCAGAACAAATGCGCCTTAAGATTGATGAATTTATCCGTTGTAGCCTAGCAAAAATTTCGATGGTAGCAGAACGCGTGCTACACTTGTTAATTTCATCGGTGCGTTGTAGCCTAGCAAAAATTTCGATGGTAGCAGAACTAGAAGAAAGACGAAAAGCGCTAAAGGCTAGTTGTAGCCCTAGCAAAAATTTCGATGGTAGCAGAACGATTGGCCGATGATAGATTTAATGTTTCTTGTTGTAGCCTAGCAAAAATTTCGATGGTAGCAGAACAAGATGATAGATCAGATTATTGTTTTTCTCGTTGTAGCCTAGCAAAAATTTCGATGGTAGCAGAACAAAACCTCAACCATTACAGGAATACAATGCGTTGTAGCCTAGCAAAAATTTCGATGGTAGCAGAACTATTCTTAGTCAGATTATAACGTGGTGGCTGTTGTAGCCTAGCAAAAATTTCGATGGTAGCAGAACCAAGTCAATGATGATACATTATTTATCGTAGTTGTAGCCTAGCAAAAATTTCGATGGTAGCAGAACATCCTTTTTTTCTTAATGCTTTAATCTGATTGTTGTAGCCTAGCAAAAAATTTCGATGGTAGCAGAACAATTCGTTGTTTTGTTTGTTGCTGTCATGTGTTGTAGCCTAGCAAAAATTTTCGATGGTAGCAGAACGCTTTTCAACAGTTGAAAGTGCAGCTATTAAGTTGTAGCCTAGCAAAAATTTCGATGGTAGCAGAACTCAGAAAGAATATAATGCAAAGTGGCGAGCGTTGTAGCCTAGCAAAAAATTTTCGATGGTAGCAGAACTTAGTGCGCTTAATGCTTCCAAAGTCGAACGTTGTAGCCTCAGAAAAATTTCGATGGTAGCAGAACATTATTCCTAGTTGTATTTAATTTCATAAAAGTTGTAGCCTAGCAAAAAATTTCGATGGTAGCAGAACACATAGCTGGAACAACATACACGAATAAAGGTTTGTAGCCTAGCAAAAATTTCGATGGTAGCAGAACTTAGCAGACTCATGTCTGTAATGGATAGACGTTGTAGCTCTAGCAAAATTTCGATGGTAGCAGAACTCGACATCCGATTCGGATAGTTGCAGAAATGGTTGTAGCCTAGCAAAAATTTTCGATGGTAGCAGAACGGAGTTTTTGATAGTAAGCTTTCTAAAACTATGTTGTAGCCTAGCAAAAAATTTCGATGGTAGCAGAACCGTATTCCGAACGTTGAATCGTTCTGCTAAGTTGTAGCACATACAAAAATTTCTGATGGTAGCAGAACTAAAAATAGGGTAATTTATGAAAATAATTGTTGTAGCCTAGCAAAAATTTCGATGGTAGCAGAACGAAGAAGAACACGACCCATCGAAAGACTCAGTTGTAGCCTAGCAAAAATTTCTGATGGTATGCAGAACAAATTAGTGATACTCAATCACATAAATATAAGTTGTAGCCTAGCAAAATTTCGATGTAGCAGAACCTCAAAATATCTAGCATTATTTTTGAGTATATTAGTATTTAACTAACGGTTTTCCCATCTTCTAGACCAAGAAATACATATTAACATATTCTGCCATATAATTAACACCCTCTTTCAAATTAGAAACACATAGGATCTCATTACAAAATACGTTTCATATATACTTTCTTCATCAGCTAAGTCAATTGTAAATTTATCAATTAGATAGCAGCTATTAAGTTGATAATCATGTTTGTATTGTTTTACAAAAATACAATTATCATTGAATTTGATATTTCTTTTATTTTTATCCTGAATTTTATTTGTTACTATTGGACAATCTACAATTATTAGATTTTTCCTGTTTTGTAATTGAAGTTGCTTGTCTTATAAGATCTAATTGCAAAACAAATAAAATCTTCAATTGACAAGTCAAATTCATTCATTTCAAAATCATCAATTACCAAAAAGTCGGTCTCAATTAGTTTTGCAAATGTTGTTGGCGATATTTTAATATCTCTTAACTTAATATCATGGCTTTCATTAAATTGTATACACAACATTTCGGTTAATGATTGAATTGTTAAGAAAGTTTCAATATATGATTCATCTGACAACTCATTTATCAACGCCTTTTAGCAAGATTGATTTAGATTGTAATTTTAGTTCTTGATAAAATTCATAATTAGGTGAAATAAAGTATATATTAATTTTCTGGGTAAGTTCGTTATCATCTAGATAAATATGAACATTATTATGATTTTTCTTCTTCATATTCACTCAATGGTAAGCCTACCTGAAAATTCCTTTTAAAGATCTTTTTAGATTCAATTTCTGTATTTCATTGATACTAATAATATATTTGTACTTATCTATGAGTAAATCTGTTCTATATATTCCCTTCTTTATCGTCAGTTTTCCTCATATGATTATAAATGCATCAGAATTGATTGAAGATTCTTGATGAGATTTACTACCTGTTAACAATACCATTTTTGAATATTGTTTTTCTGTTACCATCATTACACGCACATGTCCTTCTACTGGTACATTTCTTTTTAGTATATCCACATGCTTTTAGTACGCTTTCTATTCGGAAATAACTTACAATAAATAGAATACTGCATCATGAAATATCCTTCTTGTACAAGGTATTTATGAAAATGTGTATAGATACGAACATCTGCCTTGGTAAACTCATCGGTAAATCAAAGAACAAAAATTAATCGCATAAAACTATATATCATAACGAATATTGCAATCAGGGTATTTATAGTAATCAATGCTATCTTTCTCAATACATTTTAAAAATACTTTCAAAACTATAGCGTGACTGCATTACTAATCGTTTCAGTATTATGATCAAATTCAACTCTTGCAGTCGATAATTTGATGAGAGCTTCCCTATGTTCTGCAGTAAACAGAATATCATCTTTCATATTTGTGCAGACATAATCATCAACTATTGGTCTAAATACCTCTATCAAGTCGTCTGATAGGTTAAATTCATTCTCTCTTCCTTTATGAAATAATCCAATATTTGGAAGATATCCTTTTGAAATAATAATTGATGATATTAACGATCTAAAGATGCTATAACCATAATTCAATCCTGCATAATACATATCACTATCAAATCTGATAAACCCATCCCCAAACATTTGTCTAAAATAAATTTTTGCAGCTAATCCTTCCCTATTGCCAGGATCACCATCTTCAACTTCTTCTAGAAATTTCTTTAGATTTGCATAAGATGTATCAGTACAATAGTGCTTGGACATTATCTTCATTTGATTAGTAATTTTTCCTTTTACAATCTCTTTTATGTAACTTGCCTTAATCTTCTGACCAATCTATCTGTTTTAATAAATTACCACTTTGTGCATAATGACCATTAATTGGGAATATGTATGTTTGTGGCAAATGATCAACACCACATAAAATTGTACAAACATTATTATTAGTTAAAGCGTTCATTAGTCTAGTAGTTAGAGTTGTTTTTATTGTTATCAATTATCAAAGTTTTGAATATCTGAGATTGGAACTTTTAAATCTCCTTTCTCGGTTTCAATTTTCAAGTTATCTAAATACAAGCTCAGATGTTCACTATCTTTGATATATAAAACTCGATATGACATACACAGAGAAAAAGACTCCTAAGGAGTCGATTCCCGGGATAAACCTTGTTCTGCTAGATCATCAAAACCTTTGCTAGACTACAATGATCTATAAATATGTTACATCATTTAAATTCCAGTTTCAACTCCTGATTTGTTACTTTATATAGATTTCCACATACATCAGTAGCGTATTTCTCTAGTAGTAATATCTTTTACCAATTGCTGGCATTAGTTGTTTATTGATCTTGTACCCAATTGGTTTAACTTCAATTTTATTTCTTGAATCATCATTCGTTGCTGTAAATCTCACATCATATCCTCTCCCTCTTTCTTGATACGGATAATTTCATTTCTATGGCATGGAGAGACAGAATTCAAACGAATCATTAATCTTCTTTGATTTCTTTTGGGATTTATACCAATCTTTATCAATTACTATAAACCTTGGGTGGAGGAATAATAAACATTTGAGTATCTTACTGTCACAAATCTATATCCTCTCTGTAGGTAGAGTAATAGAAGTCTACGATACGATATGGGAAATTTGTTGCAGAACTACTCTTTTCTGTATCTAATGAATAGTTCTTTGGAAATATCTATCTTATTTCCTAATCTTCCATCTGTATATTTCATAGAAATAATCGCCAGTCCATTGTTATGTTTTGATGGCTTTCATGTAGATACTCATGATGTTCTTTCAGAAATATCTATTTAATGGGTTCTTACAATAATCCATTTTTCATAAGCTTCTCATCATCACGATATTCTTTTTGCATAATGCAGAACAATATCAGATATATACTTAAACGTTTCTGGACTATTGCGATACATTAGATACTTTTCAACATTATTTTCCAGAATATCATTTGCTAATGTAACAAACTTTTCTTCATAAATGTTTTTATATTTCTGCTGATACAAGATCTTCCCCATTAATATTTCTTGTAGAATAGATTGTTTCGTCAGCTCACTTGTCGATTAGGTTTAGTATCAATCTTGTAGAGAACTTCATTACATCCTTTTCTATCGGTGAAAGTTTATGAACAATTTCTATATACCGTGGATCAAAGAATTTCTTGTCCTCAATAATTTCTAAAACTTCACCTGTTTCTTCATCGATTATTGTTTCAGGACGCTTATCAAGAATTTCTCCAAAGCGGCGGAAGACCTTTAAGGAAGCAATAATCAATGCATCAATAGCGTGATGTGCATCACCAGTATCAATATCACTTCTCTCCTTATCAAGATGAATCTTATTTCTAAACATATGCGTTAAATTACCTTTTACAGTATTTACAACAGTAGAAATTTCGTTTGCACGGAAGTAGTCTTGCAATGTATTTAAAACAACCCTTTCTGCATATGCAGTATCCACAATATTTCTAGCGATAAATTTCTTTTGTGTATCAAACTTCGTCAAATCCTCATCTGATAATAAAAAGATTTTTCTTTTTCTCATATCGTAGTCCATTCATCTTGCGTAAGTCATTGACGTTTGCAATATAACTTGCTAAATCTGAATACTCTCCAAACTTATGATTCTTATGTGCTTGTAGTGGTGTTAGATTACCTTTAATCTGATTCTCCCAACGAGTTACAAGAACCTTATTTGAGAAGGAATCATCATAGGAAATAGAAATTGGAATAATGTGATCTACTTCAAAAGCTGTTGGATCACTAATTAATAAATCTAAATCAATTGGTATTAATGCATATGCTGTCTTTACACTCTGTTCTGTATATAAACGTAACTTCTGAATTAGCTTTGCATTAACTGTTAGATTATATTTATTTTCATCGACTATTTTGCTGCGCACGTTTCTTTCTCCTTCTCAAAGAAAGCTGTGACTCTTTAATTTTTGTCTTTTGTTCCTGGCTGTTCTTTGCACGTGTTGTCTCTACAACGATACTATCAAATTCACCATAGAGTTCTCTAAGTCTATTAACGTTTCATTGCTTCTCTTTGTGCTCTCTTAGCAAACCGGACTTAAAAATTGCAGTATCATCTGCATGAATCTCTTTCATTCCTTTTTAATTTATTAAAACGGTCATTCTGATTTTCCTCTATTCGTAATGATTTGCATCTGGTTTAATGGTGAAATAAGCATCTCTTTATTAAACTCATTAATTGCCTTTGCTGACTATAGAATGGTATCCAGAAATCTGAGTTAGGTTAGCTAATGCCCTCTATCTCATCTTCACTCAAACTTATTTTGATAGTTTACGAATTTCATTAGCACGTCTTTCAGCTCACCTTATGCGTGTTAAAACATCAATTATCTGGTCAACAAGTTCATGGTCATGATACAAACCAGAATTTTTCAAGAACTTTCTTAACTTTTTGTATAGCCTTTGAATTCAGTGAGTATTGGCTTATCGCTCTTATCTATTCTGAAACCAGAATATCATCAATATCATTGAGCCCCAATAATTTTGCTAATTGTTTTGGCTTGATTGAACCCTTTTCATTAACGTATTCAATGACTTGTTCTGCTCTTTCAAGTTTTTCACCTTTGATATTTAAGTTATTCAGGTCATTTAGCAAATTAAATAAATCAGCTTTGTAAGCCATTTTTGCACAACGTAATTGATCAGGATAGTATGAAATACTTACCCCTCATCTTCTCAATCAAGTCTATTGGTTCTTCTTGAGTCTTTTGTTAACCAACGTCCATAAGGTGTAGGAGATTTCTGAGAACCGAGTCCGTCAGAAAAATCTCTTCTACGCACTATTAAGTTTTCTACATAATCATTAAAATCTGACTTATCTTGATTTGATAAGATTTGTTTTAATTCCGCAACATAATCCTTTGTACGGAGTTGTTAATATGCCCACGAAGTTTTCTCCCTTTTTCAGATAATCGTTCTTGTTGAATTTGGCAGACATATTTTCCACTCTTAATTGATGCATCGTTTATTCTTAAATTATTTTTCGTACTTAGAGAATCATCACTCTTAGTATCATCTGTATCTTCTACAGTCTCCAAACTACTTCCACACGTAGTTTTTGCCAGAGTTGTATAGAACTGTCGTAGTTCTTCATCTGTTAATTTTTCTGATAACCCTTAACTCTTAATGCGTATGGATCTAGATGAAAAACATAATCAGAAGGAATCAAACCTTGATTAACAAGAAACTTTTTCATATCTTGTAGTCTGATTTTTCTTCTAGAGCGAAGTCTTCTCGCCACTTCTCTTCCACGTCTATTTTGGTTATTTGCTGGATCCCATTCGCTAAATAAGCGCCACACCAAAAATCAACTGCTTCACCAGTTTTCACGATTTACAATTCCATACCCAACTGAAGTAACGCCAATGTCTCAACCCTAAAAACTAAACCATTATTTCTTTTTTCCATAATCCCTCCCAAAATAACTTTAGTATTTGAAAATACTCTACTATGTGGAAAAACAATCAAAAATATCTCATTGTATTATTGAGTTGTTTCGGATGACAAAACTCACTATACAAAGTATAGATACAACACTTTCTCTATATCAAATATGATTTATCATGCATCATAGATAGAGTATTTAGGTACATTACTAATAGCAAACTTACATTCAGACATATTTTTCCTCCATATAATAACAAAATACTTTCCGTCCCTAATTCAAAGTTTATATTTTGATATACAAAAACACGCCAGTGATAAAAATAGTAAACTTGATAGAGTAATGATTTTACAACCATCACTCTTACTTTAAGTAAAGCGCCTTGAGTTGAACAAGGTTCACCGCAGTGGTATTACCCATACATCACAGCATAGACCGAACTACCTCGACTTACTTAATTTAGAATCTAATATAGAGTTTTTGATTAGATTAAGTCAACCTATTTAGACTTTTTATGCAATGATATTACTTCCAGTTAATGACATATTTCGTATTCTGATTGTTCTGTATTGCTTAGCAACATCTTCACTTGACTCTTAACAACTTCTTCCATGCGTACTTTTGCCTTATCAAGTAATCCATTCTTGATTGCAAGTTCCTCAGCTTTAGCTGTTTCATTAGCTTGGAAATTCTTTACATCATTTACAGTAATCTGATTGATTGGATTAAAGCTTTGATCATAAACTTCAATACTGTTTACATCGATATATGTATCTAACACTTCAACATTTGGTAAATCTACGATTACCTTTTTCTCTGATTGATTAACTTCAATGTTGATTTCAGAGATATCCTTGATGCCTGCTTTACATACACCACTGTAAGTCATTAAGAATGACTTATCTGTAAATGGAATAGAGATTCCAAATGCAGACATGTTGTCTTGACTAAACTTTCCTACATTTGTAAAGTTATATTCCTCTACTGCTAATTGACCTATCTCTTTAAAAGAATTTTTGATTTCTGTAGATGTCATTGTAATCTTTCCATTTCGTGGTGCAAGTACAATTTTGTATCCTAGTACAAGTACTAAGATTGTTAATACAGATACGATAATTTTTGTGATTAAACCCTTTGCCATAATTATTCCTCCTGTTTTATATCCTGAAGTAATCTCTCCAGGTTCTCTTTTTGTATCTTAATTTTTCTGTTGTTCATTTGTCAATCTGACATTTGCTTTCTGTAAATATTTGTATGTATGCTCTTTTGAATCATTAAGAATTTCGCGAATCTCTCTTAATAATAGCCCAGCATTTTTATACATTTGAATCTGCTGCAATTTATGGATTGCATTCTTATCATACATTTTTGTATGTTGCGAACCAATTCTTCTCTTTGGTAATAGCAGACCAATCTTATCGTAATAAAACAGTGTTTTACGACTGATATTCGCAATTTTACATACTTCATTTACAGATAACACTTTTTCTTGGCTTTCTACAATTTCAACTGTAGTACTGTTCCCTAAGGGAACAGTCAATACCATTTCATCTATTTTGTTGTGCACAATTGTCTCCTCCTGCACACAACACCCTGTTTTTCTCGCGAGGATAAATTACGATAATTTAGGTATATATTCTACTAATGAAAGTTAGAAATCCTATGAAACTTCAGAAACTTTTTAATTACTGCAATTAATGCAATCAAACCGAAACACACAAGATTGTTGATTATTTAATTCTTCTCACATATCTTTAATGTTTCTCCATATTAATATCAAATAAAGTTCTCCTTTCTATATTTCATATTGTATGAATATTGCCATACAAAAATACGCCAGTAACCATAAATAAAAACCGATCGTACGATCGGCTACTTTGAATACGAACTGTACTTATTTTATGTAAATGTACTGTCATAACTAACTAATGAACAATGCGATAATATGCTCTTGATGTAAGACGGAATATAACAAAATAAAACAATGGAGAAGATTCCTATTACTGCAAATAACATCTGTGCATACTCCATATAGGAATGTACCGCAAATAAACCAAGTAATTGAGAAACTATCTTAGAAGCTACTAGGCTATGTAAAGTAGCTACTGCTAATGGTGCTAAAAAAATAGCCCATAATACTTGTGAATTACTTGTTTGGTGAATTAATTGATCTGGTAATCCAACTTTTTCATAATCTGGAATTTATCGCGATCTTCATATCCTTCATTTTATTTGTTTATAATATGTAATCAACACAGTACCAACAATAAAGATAATACCAATTAATATACCCAAAATAAGAATCCACCATTTAATTCATACGCTTTTTTTACAGTTTGTTCTTTTGTCTCAAAATCGAAAGAGTTTTCTTTTGCGTATGTCGACTGTGTTGCAAAATATTTTGTTTTATCAACTACATTTGACTTAAGATTCCAATTTAGGTCTGCTGTAATATCTGGGGTGTAATATTCGCCTGTGTCAATATTCTTCATCTGTAGAACTTCCCCAATTTTTTTCATAACTGTGAAATCTTTTGCGATGATTCCATAACTTTCTACAGCATATGTTGAAGGAATAAAATTTGGAACTTTATGAATCGTATATGTAATATCACCAATCTTCACTTGATCAAATCTAGAAGATTTTTGATTTTGCACACATTAATATTTCATTGTCTTTTTAACTCGATTTGTTGATGTACGTTTGTTATAACTTGCAAGGTCACTAACAATCATAAAATATGGTTTTTGTGCTTGTTCTGCTTTTAAAGCTTTCAATTCATTTCCTACACGAGATGCAGATGTCATGTATCCATAAGAAACGTAATCATCCTCAATGCCATTAGAAACTTCTAAGCCTTGATTCGCTGCAGTATATAAAATATGTTCAATTTCATCTTTATTTTCTGTAGTAACAATTTCATCCGATGATAACAAATATTCCTGTAAATATTA